>Ga0315284_10000485_pt1 | contig 54232 bp, 47 predicted proteins | sample YL17G09_16_MG_FD_203696 | JGI IMG/M metagenome (GOLD analysis project Ga0315284, IMG submission 203696) | Sediment microbial communities from Yellowstone Lake, YNP, Wyoming, USA - YL17G09_16 | ecosystem: Environmental > Aquatic > Freshwater > Lake > Sediment | place: USA: Wyoming | collected...
CGTTGACCCAGAGATCGCCAATTTGCTTCGTGTAGCCATCTGCCGCGCCACCGATGTACCCCACGTCGAAGGAATCAAAATTGGCCTTGGTCTTCCCGCTGGCGTTGTAGGCCAGATGCTCGACCGTACTGAGAATCTTCCACGTCGAGCTGGGTAGCGAAATCGACGGGCCGTCGGTGGGCGTTCCGGCCTGATCCCAAATCCGTAGCAGCATGGAAGTCGCCGTGCTCGCCGCCGAAACCCGAGCGTACACATCAGCGGAAATGATTGTGGCATCGCTCGTCACTTCGGCGGGCATGGCGGAGAGGCCGAGGCGGTCTACGTTAGTCGCTTGGGCGTCGGTGTTGAAATTCGTCGCATCCACAGGAGTTCCGGGAATGCCATTCACCCCGCCGTAGTTCGTTCCCGCCGGCGTCCCCCCCGCCTTCGTCCACGCGACTGACGTGTCTGCGTTGGGAGTGAGTAGGCAAATCTTGTGCGGCCCCGGCGCGGCGTTAAATGGCGCGGAGCCAGCCCCATCATTCACTACGATGTCGTCATAGTACTGCGTGAAGTTGGCTGACGAAACATCGGCGTTTCCGAACACGAGATATTTGATGTCAACGTTAAGGGTGTCCTCGGCAGAGATCGTAAGCGTCTCAAGTGCCGTGGTGGAATCGCCTGCAAAAATCCCTAACGTCATCGACCCGCCACTGTTGAGAATGGTGTTGTGGTACTCCAGCCGGTACATGATCGAAAGAGACAGCGCCATAGAGCTGGTCTGAGTCGTGGAGGTAACAGTGTTCTTGAGAACAACGTTGCCAGAAGTGTTCAGTTGAACAATCCCACCGACGGCGGTGCTCGTTGTCCTCTCATAGAAAAGCGCCGCCTGCGTGTCGTAATAATCAGTGGGCTCGTAATACAAAGACACGTAGAGGTGTTCGCCGTTTCCCATCGCCGTTGCCAGGGTTCGTCGAAGGAAGCGCGTCGCGGCACTCGTAGCAGTGAATTTACAGGAGTCTGTGCCCGAGTGCTTCACTGTCGAATCGTAACTTTGACCGGTGGAACTGCTCCGCGTATCGAATTCTGTTACGATATCGGTTGAACCGTCGTTGGTCTCGCAGCCCGCCGTCAGTAGTCGATTCGCCCAGGCCGGAGTCGTCAGCGCCAGGAGCGCCAGCGCCAGGAAGAGTTTTGAAATTTGTTTCATTTTATATTCCTCAATCGGGAGCGGCCTCCGCCTGGGTCCGGCTATGCCAGACCTGGCCCAGGCGGAGGTTTCACTGCGCGCGAGGCCGGAGAATACCTCGTGTAAGCTTCATTGATGGGCCTCGATCTTCGATGCGACGCCCGACAGCGCCGTTTGATGCTCCGCCTGTTTGCCCTGAAGAGCGGCCAAGTCCGGTTCGTTTGCCATGTTCCCTCCCCGGCCCCATTTCCAAATCAGAACTTGGATTTGGTGACTTCTTTTCTGTAGTCTGACGCCAGTATCGGCCGATCGCGAGCGACGGAGCGCAACGCTTCGCTGAAGGTCACGCCATCCTCTTGCGTCTTGGCTTTCACGCGCCGCAGGAATTCGGCCTGCGCCGGACCTGGTGCTAATTCTTGCTTCTCGGGCGGCGACTCGAAGACGGTCTGTGATTTCAGAACCTCTTCGCGCACTTCAGCGGCGAGCTCGGGCCGCTCACGGGCGACCTTGAGCAAAGCTTCGCTGAAGGAAATCTTGAGTTCCTCCGCTTTACCCCTCGCTAAATTAAGCAATTCAGTTTGAGCAGTTATCATTGTTCGTACTCCTCTGGTCATAAACCAGACGCCTCAAGATTCGGCCGGGCAGAAGGAGAAGCGCATGAACCCACGCGCGGCAGCGGCTGGATCTCTACGTCGGAGAGGCGAGGCCCCGAAGCATAAAGGACCGCTGCGCTACCCGGCCGAAGAGCGATTCTGGAATTCTTCGTCACGTCCCTGCCTTCCGCGGCCCCTTGAGCTTGGGACGCGGGTCCACAACCCGGCTTGCGAGAAAGCGCACCAAGTCGCGCAATCTATAGAGCACCAAATGCGGGTGGACTTTGATGTAGCGCGGGCCGCGCCCCACTATGCGCTTGCGCCATTCGTTGAGCGTCCCTCGCTTAACGCGCAAGTATTCGGATGCTTCCGCGACGGTCAGAAGGTCGCTCTCGTGTGGCCGCTGAATACGAGGGCGGAATTCAGGAGGCTTTCTCATTCGCCTTCCTTGGGCGGCCTAAACCAGCCGATCACGCGGCCAAGAATCTGACAATCCTTCTCCGGTCGGAGCTTTGCCGGGACCTCCAAGCGGACTTTTTCTATCGCTTCCCTGGGAAGTTCACGAGCGTTAACCCCTGGGTCGTAATGACCAAGAAAGATAGCATGAAGGCTGTCGGTGGAGGAAAGCCCAGGGTCGGTAAACGGCCACAACTTCGCAGTCCAGGAGATCGTGTCGGATTTAGACCTGAATTCGTCGTAATAGAGGCGGCCCATTACAAGGCCCTCGGGCCAGTAAAGCGAATGTTCTGTAAACCCAGAGGCCCGCCGCGCCTCGACCGATGGGAACCAGATAAGCACCACCTTGCCCCAGATCGGGCTTAGGTCCTGCAAATCGGCGAAGGAGGTATCAAGAACAACCGCGTCTCCAGCCGCAAAGCTTTGTGCGGAGGATTCCCTGTCGAAAACCAAACATTTCATTGAGAGTCGGTTGGGTACAAACTTTGCCGGAAGCGGAATCAAGAGACCCGCTTCGTCGCCCTCCCCCAGCTTTCCCGATGAACACGGGATGCGAACGATTTCGCTAACCGGTGGTTCCGCGCCGCGCTCTTTTAGGACTTGCTCGGCGAAGGATGAGACCTTGGCTATGTCAACCCCCGCCTTTCGCCAAAACCAACGGTTCTCCGGGGGGCCGGCCAGACCGGCGAGAACCGCGAATACTTGGGCGGGAGGGGTCGCTTTACCGGCTTCCCACCGGGACACCGTGGGCGGTGTCTTGCCGAAAAATTTCGCGAACTTTACCTGGCTTAAGCCCCGCGCTTCCCGCACCGCCCTAATGCGGTCTCCATCCTTGGGACTTTTCTTCATTTTCGCACCTCTGCCCACACGGTCCACTTTCTACGGAACCGAGCCGCACCCAAGTTTAACAAAAACTGCGCCTCAGACAGGACCTCTTTTCCTCCTGTAGTCTCCACCCCTTTTACGGCGCCCACTGGCGGGCGGCACTGAATTATTTGTTTGACAGCACCCCTCTGCATGGGTGTATAGTATCCCTGTGCCTGAGCGCAGTGCAACGCCAGAGATTGTGAAAGACGTGCCGACGCCATTAGAACAAATCGGTACAGGTAAGCGCCCGGACGCTGCCCTACGGAGACTACTCAGAGATGTCATCAAGCACTGTCCCAAGAAAAGCCGGGCCAACATTGCCGACGAAATGAGCGCGCTCGTCGGAGTGAAACTTTCCAAGCGCCAGATCGACGACTGGATAGGGCCTAAGAAACGGGCGAGATTTCCAGCCTTCCTGATAGAGAGTTTCTGTAAGGCCACGGGCAACAACCAACTGCAACGGTTTGGGATGGATGAGCAGTCGCGCCAACTTCTAGACTTGGCGGAGGCGCTGCTCAAAATGGATTGGGACGAACCCCTGCTCAAACTAGGGCAGGAAACAGAGCGGCTGCGCGCTCAGGTCCTGGCCCTAAAGCAGAAAACCTCTAGGAAAATCGAGCGGTCAAAGAGGATGTCGCAGCGATGAATCCGACCAACCGCATTCCCGAATCCCACAACGCGCGCACGCCACTGCAAGATATCTGGCTTTTCACCGAGCAGATCGCAGCGGCCGAAGACAGCACGCAGCGCTGGGCTCGCCGGAAATATCTCCAGCGCGCACGGTCATGCGGCGGCGTCACCAGCTCCTATGCGCGCCTTGTCCCCAGCAATGGCGGCTACAAATGGCAATTCAATCCCAGCATTCTCGACGAAACCACGCGAGAAAAACTCCGCGCGGCGGCCCCTGCTCCCGCAGAGCTGCCCGCGGAAACGGCGGCCACGCCCGGAGCGTTGCAGCGCATCAGCTCCGGCCCCACAAGCATCGTCCTCAGCCAAGCGGTGAATCGGCTACTGCCCTTGGACCTGGAGAGCGGGGCAGGGGAAACCTCCGCGATCCCGAAGAGCAAGCTACCTCTGGCCCGCGCGCGCCGAAGAGTCATCGCGCTTCTGCTCCCGAACAATGAAGGGGAATGCCAGTCCGACAGTCTGCGGGGAAGTACGATCCACGGCATCCTGATTCGCGGGACAGAGACGACTGTTGAAGCGCTCGCCGCCGATTCGAGAGCCCTTCAGCCCGTCCTGGTACCGTGGAATGAAATCAATCAGGATCTGTGCGAGGCGACAAAGAACCCACGCGCAAGTATCAGCCCGATCTCTGCGCGGGAAATCTGGCGGCTCTACGGCCGGTACACGAACGGCCGTCCGCTGCTGCGTTGCGCCAGGTGTGGCGGCGACGTTGACCAACACTCGGGAAACTGCGAACGATGCGCCGCGCGGCAGTGGGTTTCTCCGGGCCTTGAAGCGCTCCAGGATTTCGAGCGGTCGGACAAAAACCAGATTCGCCTCCGGCCCGAACACACAGACTATCTCACGGCTGCCTACCTGGGCGGAGACGAATCGGTCAACCGCCGCAAGCTGGCGCTGGAGCGCCCGCGCAGTGTCGCCGAATGCGGTGAGGTACTTCGCCTGGAGATTGCCGCCGGGAACCTTCCCGGCCCCGCGCCTTCCGAATATCAACTCAAGCGCTGGGTGCGGCATTTCATCCCGCGCGTGCTACGCGATTACGGGCGGCTGGGAGAGAAGCGCGCGCTCGCGCGGCGCGGTCCTTATATCGTGCGCAGTCAGGCGCACCTTCAGGTCAACGACATCCGATATTGGGACTTCCGCCGCCTGAACGTGCGCACCTGGATTGAGACGGACGGCCACCTGTACCGGCCCTTTCTCTGCGCTGGCCTGGATGCCGCCAGCCGCGACGTGGTTTTCAATTTCGACCTTCATCCTTCCGCGCAGCTTTTCAAATCCACTCTCCGAATGGGGCTCTTGAAGTGGGGCGTGGCCCGCGAAGAATGGATGGACAACGGGAAAGAATTCACCTGCGAAGAGGTTGTGGGCCGCTCTCTCAAAACCTGGTCCGCGCGCTTCGAATTGGATGATGAATGCGCCAGCATCTTTGACAGCCTGGGCTCCGAGCCGCACTATTGCTTAATTGAGAATCCTACTGGCAAGGCTTTGCTCGAAAGATTCTTCCAGACCTTTGACCGCTTTGAGCGGACGCTTGGCGGCTGGACGGGCGAGACGCCAGGGAAGCGCCCGCAACGGCTGAAAGAAGAAGAGCGCGAGCATATGGAATTCTGCGCTGGCGCGCGCGCGCGAACGCCGTTGCTACGCTTCGATGTCCTCTTCCAATTCCTGCGGGAGATGATCGAATTCCGGTATCGACATCGCAAGCATCGCGGGGATTCCATGTACGGACGGACGCCCGCCCAGGTCCAGGCGGCATTTCAGGGTGAGCGTAAAATCCCGCGCGCCGACGAGCTTGACATCCTGCTCTGGCATCGGCGCTCACTCACGGCGCGGGGCGACAAAGTTGCATTTCTCTATCATGGCCGCTCTCTCATCTTCCGCTCGGAGCAGCTCCTGGCCCTTCCCGGCGAAGGAACTGTCGAGGTCCATGTTGACCCCATCAACGCGGACCGCGCGCTGGCTCGGGTCAACGGCAAATGGATTCCGCTTGAGCCGGTCAATCCCACGGGCGGCCAGTCTACGGCCCAGGTGAAAGAGGAAATCGAGCGCAAGAGGAAACTGGAGAAGGCTATTCGGCAGGCGACTTTCGCGGGCAGCAGGCTCGCGCCGGTAGCGTCTCCAGCGCGGACGTTCTTGATGGCGAAGGCGCAAGCGGAAGCGAACAATTCCGCGCTCGACGCCGAACGGCAGGATACAAGAGTCGAGTTTTCAATCCCCGATTATTCCGAAGCGGCGGGCCTGCTGCGCAGCGCGGCGCGCGACGCCGCGGAATCCGAGCCGGAACAAAAGCCGGTTTTCACCTCGCGCGTGGAGGCTGAGGAATGGCAAAAGCGGAAACAGAGCGGGTTGTAGCGGAGCACGCGGGCGCTCCCTCTTATGGCGTCGTCGTCCGGGCCGCCCAGGAGTACATGGCGAAAGCCGGGATGGAGTCTCCCGATCTGGCCTGTGAAGTGGGATACGCGAAGTCCACAATCCGCCATTTTTTCTTCGGCACTTACAGGCATGTTGCCTCGACGGACCTCTACGTCCGCTGCGCGCTTTGGGACTACCTGCAGGAGCATCCTTTGCCCGGCGAAGATGCCCGCCTTCCGGCCAAACTCCTGCCCACGCGCGATACTCGCCTGATTCTGGAGCGCGTCGGGCAGGCGCGCGAGCACGCGCGGATCATCGTGATTGAAGGGCCGCCCGGAACGTCGAAAACTACGGCGCTGCGCTGGGCTTCAGCGGAGCGCCATCGCTCGGGATTTAAGGATACTTTCTACGTTCGCGCGCGGACAAGTATGACGGGCTTTGCCCTGGCCCGAAGGCTGGCGAGCCTGTTAGGTGCGAATCCAAACGCCACGCGGGACAGGCTGATTTCCAATGTTGTGAGGAAGCTCCAACAGATTCCCCAGGCTGTGCTCCTAATCGACGAAGCGCAGAACCTTCTCGACGGTCACGCTGAGGCTTTCGAGCAGCTCCGCGACGTGATCGACGAATCGGCCTGCGGATGTGTACTCGCGGGCCACTGGAATTTTATCCGGCACCTCACGAACGGCATGGGCCGATTTTTGGAGCAGTGGCTTTCAAGGATTGATGTGCGCGATCACCTGCGGGGCCTGGCTGAGGCAGAACTTGACGAGATCGCGGAGCAGCGCCTGGGCCAGAAGCTTCTCCCCGACATTCGGCGCGCTTTGATTTCATTTGCCACGGCGCGAGATCGGAACGCGCTCTATCGAAACCAAATCCTTCCCCAGCGCGTTGCGCCGTTCGCAACAAAATTTTTGTCGATTCGACGTGTGCAAAAATTTTTTGAACGCATCGACGACCTGCGGGCCATCCCCGGCAACGAAGCGAACCCTCTCGCCCAGGTCGCGCGCGCGGCCATCGAGAAGCTGATGTCGCCGGAAGAAAGGGCTTTGTAATAGCTCGGAGCATGTACGAAAGCGGGACCGCCCGCTGCTTAGACAGCGCGACGGCCCCTAACCCACACAATGGAGGTTCCGTCCATCATGAAGGCTCATAACACTCTACACCCGAAAATCGAAAAGTTGCCCAACCGGGCAGCGACGAAGCCGCCCGACAAGAAACCCGCTCTATCAAAGGACGAGTTGATCGATTCCCTTGAGAAGTCATTACAAGAGTGCGTGCGTTCGGCTGAGAGCGCCACAGTTGACACGATCCCGATTCTCCTATTTCTGGGGCAGGCACTCAATCAGGACGATGCCCTGGAGGACATACTCCTGCACACAAAGGACGGGGATATCAAGTATTGCAACGGCGGCAACGCCGTGGCGCCAATCCTTCAGTGGTTGGCTTCCACCCTCTATGAAGGTTGGAACGAAATCGATGCATCTCGGATGAACGTCTTTGGGGAGATGCGAAGGTATAGGTGTGGTAGGACAAAGGCTGCCAGCTCTCGCTCGGGGCGTCTGCTTGGCGACGTGGCGTGAATGTGGGCGGGGCCGCCCGTTGTTATGGCGGCGGGCGGTCCCCGACTCGCTTTTGGCTATCTATTCAACACTCCGTTTCGCCTGGCTTTTTGAGATCCCTTCATGACATCTGTTCTAGCGCGTTTCTCGCACATATTTTATGACCATCTTTTCGCTAGCACAAAATGTATGTCGCAAATGACGCCTGGTTTGAGCATGATTTTTTGTCTATCCAAGGTCGGAACTGTACCGACCTTGTACCGACCTTTACAGTACCGACCTTTGAGTTAACCCTTTTGTTTTCTGTAAAGCTGTTTTTGAGTTCCGACCTTTCCTGCCATTTAGCTCTTCTTGGCTGGCAAGCGCCCTGTTGATTCTACAAGACTTGCCACCGGCCGCCGGAACCCGCCACTGCCAAATAAACCCTTCTCCCATACAGTCTGACCCCGGCAGCGCCGCGTCCCACGCGGCCAGGGCGCGGAGAAGTTCAGGTTGATTGCGCGCCCATCTTGATTTACGTTCTTCCTGCTGGAAGGGAGGACTCCTCATGGAACGGCGATTTTCAAAACTGGGTTCGTGGAAAGCGCGCGCGCTGGCGCCTTTGGCTTTATTGCTGTTAGGACTTTTCTGGGTAGAAGGAGGCCGGGTCGCGGCGCCGCGCCCGGCCTCGCGGCTTGGAGAGTTCACCGCTCAGAGCGACGTGGGTGAAACTCCGCGCAAAGGCTCGGCTGAATACGATGCCATTCGCAAGGAGTACCGCGTGCGGGGCGGCGGCGCGAACATGTGGGAGCGCACCGACGCCTTTCACTTCGTCTGGCGGCGCGCCTCGGGCGATATGACGCTCACCGCCGACGTCCGCATCATCGGCAATGAGGGCGAGCAACACCGCAAGGCCGGTTGGGTAATCCGTCAAACGCTCGAGCCCGACTCGGCCTACGTCTCCGCCGTCGTGCATGGCGACGGGCTCACGTCGCTGCAATACCGGGAAGCAAAAGGCGAAGAGACGCAGGAAGTGCGCTCGCCCATGTCCCGACCGCTGACGCTGCGGCTCGACCGCCGCGGCGGCACCTTTACCCTCTCGACCGCGATGGAAGGAGGAGCGTTCGAGACGGCTGGCTCGGCGCACGTTGAGCTGCGCGACCCCGTGTACGTGGGCCTGGCCGTTTGCTCACACGACGTTGCCGCCCTGGAAACCGCCGTCTTTGGACACGTCACCATGGTCAGCGAAGCCGATTCCGACGAGGAGGCAGCGGTCGAGAGCAACCTGGAGATCATTTCCGTGGACGGGAAGGCGCGCAAAGTGGTCTACCACGCTGCCGAGCGCTTTGAGGCGCCGAACTGGTCGCGCGATGGCAAGTTTCTTATCTTCAATCGCCAGGGAAGGCTCTACACGATTCCGGTGGGGGGCGGTGACCCGAAGTTGCTCGATACGGGCTCAGCAAACCACTGCAACAACGATCATGGGTTTTCTCCTGATGGCAAGTTGCTGGCGATCAGCAATTCGCCGGCGGAAGATTCGATGATTTACATCGTTTCTGCGACCGGCGGCGAGCCGCGACGCATCACGCCCCAAGGCCCCTCCTATTGGCACGGCTGGTCGCCCGACGGCAAGACGCTCGCTTACTGCGCCTCACGCAACGGCAAGTTCAATGTTTACACCATTCCTGTGGATGGCGGCCAGGAGCGCCGTCTGACCGACGCCGAAGGCCTCGACGACGGCCCCGACTATTCTCCCGACGGCAAATACATCTACTTCAACTCCGAGCGCACCGGCCTGATGCAGATCTGGCGCATGGGCCCGGATGGGAGCGGCCAAGAGCAAGTCACTAACGACGGCTTCGCCGACTGGTTCGCGCATCCTTCGCCGGACGGCAAGTGGTTGGTCTTCCTCTCGTTTGACAAAAGCGTGAAGGGCCATCCTCCGAACAAGGACGTCACGTTGCGCCTGATGCCCGCGGCAGGAGGAAAGCCTCGCGTGCTCGTCAAGCTCTTCGGCGGGCAGGGAACCATCAACGTCCCTTCCTGGTCGCCCGACAGCAAGCACGTGGCGTTCGTCAGCTACCGCCTGCTCAAGTAGCGCCGCTTTTCAGGGGGCACTAAAAGCAGATCCTTCTCCCGCTCAAAGCGGGATCAGGACGACAATTCGGCGAGCGTTTTCAGCGACTTGCCGAGGCGACCTTGACTTAGGCCGCTGGCTGGGCTAACTTGATAAAGGCTTGATGACCGAGCCCAACCACTCCACCACTGCGTGTCCTACCCGTAGCTTCTCCGATTGCGGATGTTGTACGGAATAGTCGAGAGGTTGGCCGAGGTATACGCTCGATATGAAGGCCAGAGTCAAGTTAGGTAAGGGAATCGAAGCGCTTTTCGGCACCTTTGACGAGAATTTGAAGCTGCTGGAGAAGTCGCTCCAGGTGTCCACGCATCTCGCTGACGAAACGCTCGAGATCGAGGGCGCGGAAGGAAACGTCCGCCGCGCGCAGCGCGTGGTGGAGGACTACACGCGGCTCGTCGACGGCGGCACGCACTTCGAGAATGCCGAGGTGCAGGCTTTCCTGCGTATCCTGAGCGAAGATCCCGACGCCACGCTGAAAGGTTTGGCGGAGGCGGGACGCCCGCGCACCTTCGGCAAGAAGACGGTCTCGCCTAAGAGCTTGAACCAGCGCCGCTACGTGGACGCCATCGAAACGCACGACATGGTCTTTGGCATCGGGCCGTCCGGCACCGGCAAAACGTATCTGGCCGTGGCTATGGCGGTGGACGCGCTGCTCACCAAAGAGGTGAGCAGGATTATCCTGGCGCGCCCGGCCGTCGAGGCGGGCGAGCGGCTGGGGTATCTCCCGGGCACCTTGCAGGAAAAGATCAATCCTTACTTGCGGCCGCTCTACGACGCGCTTTACGACGTGCTGGATCCCGACCGCGTGGAGCGCTACCTCGAAAAAGGCATCATCGAGATCGCGCCCATCGCCTTCATGCGCGGGCGCACCCTCAACGATGCATTCGTCATCCTCGACGAGGCGCAGAATACCACCAGCGAGCAGATGAAGATGTTTCTGACGCGTCTGGGCTTCAATTCCAAGGCCGTGGTGACCGGCGATATCACCCAGATCGATCTCCCCAACGGGCGCCGCTCGGGGCTGATTGAGGCCATCGCTGTGGTGGGAAAGGTCGAGGGAATCAGTTTCATCTATTTCACCGAGCGCGACGTCGTGCGGCACAGCCTGGTGCAGCGCATCATTCGCGCCTACGAAGAGTTCGACCGGGCGAAAGCGGCGGCCGACGCGAATGGGAAAAGTGCTTAAATTCTGAATTATGAATTCTAAATTACGAATTAGGAGTTAAACATTCTGATTACCGTGAAATCGCCGTGCACTGTTCGTTATTCATAATTCATAATTCAGAACTCATAATTCTTGTCCTATGGTTCTGAATCGCCAAGAGCGTGTCGCGGTGGACACCGCGGGCGCGCGCGCCTTCGTTTCCCGCTTGCGGAGGACACTGCGGCTGGGCCGGCGCGAGTTCAACGTCTGCTTCGTGGACGACTGGGCGATCAAGCGATTGAATGCTGCTTATCGGGGGAAAGCCCGGCCGACGGATGTGCTCTCGTTTCCCTGGCAGGTGACGAACGGCGTCAGCCCGGCGGGCGCAGCGGCGGCGGAGTTCGCGGGATTCCTCGGCGACGTAGTGATCTCCGTCGAGACGGCGCGACGCAACGCCCGGCATGAAGGACATTCCATCGCCAACGAAATCCGCTGGCTTATCCTTCACGGCGTGCTCCACCTGCTGGGTCACGATCACGAAACAGACAACGGGGAAATGACCGCCTTGGAACTCTCGCTGCGCGAGCGGCTGGGAATTTCCGGCGGGAAGGGAAAAAAGCGGAAGTTGTAGCGGCGGTCTCCGACCGCCGCCTTTGAAGAGCAAGAACTCCGGCGCTCAGAGAGCGCCGCTACAGAGTGTGTACGGCAAGGGAAGGTCGATGGCTCTCACGTTCTTCTGGATTCTGGCGCTGGTGGGCCTCCTCCTGTGGAGCTCGGTAGCGTCCTATCTGCGTCTCTTGATGCGCCGCCTGACGCCGCTCGCGGCGATGCGCTTGTTCCAGGCTTACAAGGACCAGCGGATCCGGATCGACCGCGAACGCGTCGGCGTTTCCATTTCCGCGCTGCACGGCGCGGCCATGGCATCGTTTGCCGTGGGTGTGACGGGGTTCTTCATGGTGCGGTACCCCGAGCATCTCCTCGAAAACCTTGGTGGCGCGGTACTGGTCGTGTTGGGCGCGGTGGCCATTTGCGACCAGTTGATCCCCTTCGTCCTGGTCGCGCGGCACGACGAGGCGGAAATCATGCTGGAAGGGTGGATGCCTTTTCTGCGCCTCTGTGTTTTCCTGGCGCTGCCGTTCACCTTTCCCATTCTGATTTCCACCACCATCGCGCGCCTGCTCGAACCTCCGGAAGAAAAAGAGGAACCGCCGACAGCGCAGGAGAATCTCCAGGAGCTGATCGAGGCCGGGGAGGAGGAGGGCCTGATCGAAAAAGGCCAGGGAGAAATGCTCCAATCCGTAGTCGAATTCCGCGACACCCTGGTGCGCGAAGTCATGACCCCGCGGCCGGAGATTGCCGCTCTCGAGATCAACGCTCCCGTCGAAGAACTCCGCCGCCTGTTTCGCGAGAAGCGCCTGACGCGCTATCCCGTCTATGCCGGGCAGCTCGACCGCGTGGAGGGCATCGTCAACGTGCGCGACCTGATGGAGTTGCCTCCCGACGAACAGTCCAAGGTCACTTTGCGCGCGCTCGTTCGCCCCGTCACCTTTGTCCCCGAAACCAAGCGCATTCAGGAACTGCTCAAGGCATTGCAGCAGACGACCACGCAGATGGCCATCGTCATCGACGAGTACGGGAGCGTAGCGGGCGTGGTGACGATCGAAGACATGGTGGAAGAGATTGTGGGCGAAATCCGCGACGAAGTGGAACCCCACGCCCGCGACATCGTCCGCGAGACGGCCAACACCTATCTGGTGGCGGGCAACACCGATCTGGCCCAGATTGCCGAGCAGCTTCATGTGGAGATCGCGAGCGGCGATTATTCCACCGTGGCGGGATTGCTGCTGGCTTACTTAGGGCACGTTCCCCAGCGTGGCGAAAAACTGGAGCAGGAGGATTTGCTCTTCGAAGTGCTTGAGGCCAGCGAACGCACGGTGCTGAAGGTCCGCCTGCGGTTCTCCTCTCCCCAAGCCACGTCTGCCCATGCCGAATCAAGCCACTAAATCGGGATTTGTCGCCCTGGTGGGCCGGCCCAACGCCGGCAAAAGTACTTTGCTCAACGCGCTGGTGGGCGCCAAGGTCTCCATCGTTACGCGCGTCCCCCAAACCACGCGCAACCGCATCCTGGGCATCGTCAACCGGCCCGACGCGCAGATCGTGTTCATGGATACGCCCGGCATCCACAAGCCCCTCTCGCGCCTCAACCAGCAGATGATGCTTTTCGTCCAGCAGGCGCTGGAAGAACGCGACCTGGCCGTGCTGATCGTGGACGCTTCGGAAAGATTCGGAAAGGGAGACGAGTTCGCGCTCGAGCTTCTGAAACAGTACGCGCCGAAAACCATTCTGGCGCTCAACAAGATCGATCGCGTGCGGAAACCCAACCTCCTGCCGCTTATGGACCGCTACTCCAAGCTCCACGACTTTGAGGAGATTATTCCCATCTCGGCGCTGAAGGGCGAGGGGCTCGAGATATTGACCGAGGCCGTGGTCGCGCGCCTCCCCGAGGGGCCACAGTTTTTTCCTCCCGAAATCTACACCGACCAGCCGGAGCGCTTTCTGGCCGCTGAGATCATCCGGGAAAAAGTGATCGGCCACACGCGCCAGGAATTGCCTTACGTCACCGCCGTCGTCATCGAGCAGTTTGAGGAATCCGACACCCTCACGCGCCTCCATGCCACCATCATTGTCGAGCGCGATTCGCAACGGCCCATTGTTATCGGCGCGGGCGGTGAGCGTCTCAAGCAGATCGGCACCGAGGCCCGCCTGGAACTCGAAAAGTTATTCCCGCCCAAAGTCTTTCTGGAACTCTACGTCAAAATCGAGCCCCACTGGCGCGACAATCGCGAGATCGTTGCCTCCCTCGACTACCGCAGCGAGGAGTAGGGGAGCGCTGTGCCCACTCGTAGCGCTGGCCGGTGCTTGCCTTGCCGCGGTTAAAAGCGGAAAATCTCCAGCCGATGAGAGGCGCAAGGGCTTCGCTCACCGACGCGCCCACCGAGACCCCGGAGGCAGATGCCCCATGACTTACCCTATCAGCGGCTCAGGCCCTTTGTTCATGCAGCCGGACACGGAAGCCGCGCGCGAATTCTTTCGCAGCAAGAACAAGGCTCTGACCAGCAAGTTGATGTCGGTGCGCGAAGCGGTCGAGCGCTTCGTCCACGACGGCGACTATCTTGGCTCGGGCGGTTTCGGCACCAACCGCATCTCGACGGCGGCCCTGCACGAAATCCTGCGGCAGCGGAAGCGCCACCTGCGATTCGCCGGGCACACCGCAACGCACGACTTTCAGATTCTCGCGGCGGGAAACCTCGGCGGCGGAAAACTTCTGAGGCAAGTCGATATCGCTTACGTCATCGGGCTCGAAGCCCGCGGCCTTTCGCCGCACTCGCGGCGCGTGCTCGAAAGCGGCGAGGTGGAAGTCTGCGAGTGGACCAACTACGCCCTGGCCGTGCGGCTGCGCGCCGCCGCCATGGGCGTGCCGTTCTTGCCTTCCCACACCATGCTCGGCACGGACACTTTCCGGATGAGCGCGGCGAAAGAAATCGAGTGTCCCTTCACAGGCCGCAAGCTGGTCGCCCTGCCGGCGCTTTACCCTGATGTCTCGGTCATTCACGTCCACCAGGCCGACTGCTTCGGCAATTGCCGCATCAACGGCATCACCATCGCCGACCTGGAGCTGGCGCGGGCTTCCAAACGCGTCATCATCACCACCGAGCGGCTGATTGCGACCGACGAGATCCGCAGCGCGCCGCACGCCACGGCGATTCCCGCCATTTGCGTGGACGCCGTCTGCGAGGTTCCGTGCGGCTCGTACCCCGGCAACATGCCGGGCGAGTATTTTTCCGACGAGGAGCACCTGCGCCAGTGGCTGGAAGTCGAGAAGGACCAGGCGGCGTTCCGTGCCTTCCTGGAGAAGTACATCTACGATGTGCCGGATTTTGAAGGTTACCTGCACCTCTGCGGGGGCGCGAAGCGGATTGCGCAACTCCGCGACCTGGAATTGCTCATGCCCGGGAGGGAAAACGATGCCCAACTATAACGCCATGGAATTGATGATTGTGGCAGCGGCGCGGACGCTCGAAAACGGGGCGACCGTCGCCGTCGGGACGGGCGCACCCTGCGCGGCGGCGATGCTCGCCCAGAAAACTCACGCCCCCGACCTCGTCATCGCCTTCGAGTCAGGAGGCCTCGCGCCCCTGCTTCCCCGGATGCCGATTTCGGTGGGCGACTCGCGCAGCTTCCATCGCGCCGTGATGGCTTCGAGCATGTGCGAGATCATGGAGACCTGCCAGCGCGGCCTCATGGATTACACCTTCCTGGGCGGGGCGCAGATCGACGCTTACGGTAACCTGAACTCGACCGTCATCGGCGACTACCACAAGCCCAAGGTCCGCCTGCCCGGCAGCGGCGGCGCAGCCGACCTGGCGAGCTTCTGCTGGCGCACGCTGGTCCTCACGCCGCACGACCGGCGGCGCTTCGTCCGCAAGCTCGACTTCGTCACCACACCGGGATACCTGACCGGGCCCGGCGCCCGCGAGGCCGCCGGCCTCCCCCGCGGGTGCGGACCGTACCGGGTCATCAGCAATCTTGCCGTCATGAGTTTCCATCCCGAAACCAAGCGCCTGCAGGTCGAGAGCCTCCACCCGGGCGTGAGCCTGAAGCAAGTCCAGGAGAACACCGAGTTCGAGCTCCTCGCCGCGTCCGACATGGGCGAAACCCAGCCGCCCAAATTCGAGGAATTGCGGATCTTGCGCGAGGAAATTGATCCCGACCGCTACATCATCGGCAGGTAGGGAGCGCTGGGCGGTCCCGTACCGCCGCTTGCGGCCGGCTTCGTCAATGTTCGGCAGCGCCAGATGGGAGCCAACGAGAGTTAGACCAGCCCCCCAAATGTACTATTGACCTCGGTCAATTATCGGCATATGTTAAACTTGGGAGAGCTTCCGAGCAGGGGAGACAGAGAAAGCTACGTCATGGGTGATATGTCTGGTCGCAACCCAAGCTGAGATTTCCCGGCCGAGGCGAGGGAAGGGGTGGGACTATCATGAGAGCAAAAGCTAGCTTAATCAATCTACTCGTGTTCCTGACCTTCGCCACGGCTGTGAGCGCGGCGGCTCCCGCCAAGAATACGTGCTCGGCCTGGGCTGATGAATTCAGTGGGACGGCGCTGAATCCCAATCTCTGGGTAATCGCCAGCGGCCAGGCGCCCGGTTACGTTCCCGGAGTCCACATCGGCTATTACGTCCCCGCCAATGTCAGCGTGAAGGATGGATTCCTCAAGCTGACCCTCAATCAGAGCGCCGGGACCGTGGACGGCAAGCTGGGCGTCATTTCCAGCGGCGCACTCATTTACAGCAAAGCCAAATGCGGCTATGGAACTTACGAGTGGACGATGCGGATGTCTTCCACGGCCTCCACCCCAACCGTTTCCGGCGTGGCGATTTCCGGCAGCGTCTCGGCGGGATTTAATTACGTCAACAACTCCCAAACCGAGATCGATTTCGAGTTTTCTGCCCTGACCAACGATTGGCTCTGGATGGTCAATTGGTTGAACGTCGGTCGCAAGACAGCCCCCACCTCCAACGAGGAAACGGCAAGCTATCTTCAAAACTTTTATCCGAGCAGTGCGATACACATCTACAAGTACGTTTGGGCGCCGGGAATTATCACCTTTTACGTCGACGGCGTACAGAGAACTTTCCACACCACCAATGTGCCCGGCGCCGCGGCCTACATCATGATCAACCACTGGGGCACGAACAGTTCGGGCTGGGGTGGGCCGGCAAGCATCGGCATCGGCACTACTCGCTACTTCTATATCGACCGCTTCAGCTACACGCCTCTGCCCTAGCCCACGCCTCTCGCTCCCGGCAGCTCAACACGCCCTCCCTCTCGCGCCAGGGAAGGGAAGAAGGGGGACGTTTTTTCGCTTGACTCCTTCCAGGGATTGTGCTAGAAGTATAGCCTACTTCAGCTCACGGTCCACTCTGACCGGGAGGAGAGAAGCAGGAGGGAATTTGATGGCTCGACTGATCCCAGGGCGTTCACTATCTTTGAAATGATGAAGGACAAGCGAAAGAGCCCGGGAGGAAGCCGGGAAGGCGCAAAAGATAGTTTTTAGGGTACCTTAAGCTGGTATATCATTGAAACACCAGCACATAGCAGCTTTGGGGTGGCACATAACCCAGGCTAGTTAGGACGGAAACGAGCCATCTAGCCCCGCAAAAGAGCAAAAGCGGTCGTTTCCGGTAGCATTCCTGCCTACTCTAACCCACTGCAAATCAACGACTTGACAACTTCGGACAGAAAGCCTCTTTCATGCCCCGCGTCGATTCAGCGTAGGCCGCTTCCGGCCGCGCGCTTTCTCAAACGTCTTGTTAACTATTATTGAAATGCGGTCTCGAGATGGCTCGGGAACGACGGTTACTCGCCGGCTGCGATGCCCAGCGACTTCATCTTGCGGTAGAGGTGGCTGCGCTCGAGGCCCAGCACTTCGGCGGTGCGGCTGACGTTGCCCTGGTTCTCTTCGAGTTTGCGGAGGATGTAGTCGCGCTCGTAGGCGGCGCGGGCTTCGTGGAGGCTGGAAAAGCCACCGCTTCCGCCTGCGGCGCCCGCGCTGTGCGAGGCGGGCTGCCGGGCGTGATCGTGATGCAGGGTCACGGGCAGGTGGCGTCGTTCGATGCGCTCGCCCGCCACCATGATCACCAGCCGTTCGACCAGGTTCTTGAGTTCGCGGACGTTTCCTGGCCAGCGGTAGTGCCGGAGCGTCTCCAGGGCCGCTTCGGAAAAGTGCTTGGCCCGCCGCCCGTAGGCGCGCGCGAACTCCCCCAGGAAATGGTCGGCCAGGGCGGGGATATCCTCGGCGTGCTCGCGCAGTGCGGGAGCGTAGAAGGGGATGACGTTGAGGCGGTAGAAGAGGTCCTCGCGGAAGTTGCCTTTCTGAATCTCCTGCTCCAGGTGCTTATTGGTGGCGGCGATGACGCGCACGTCGACCGTGAGATTCGTGCCCGACCCGACGGGCGTGAAGCGCTGCTCCTCGATGACGCGCAGGACTTTGGATTGGGTGCGCAGGCTCATGTCGCCCACTTCATCCAGGAAGAGCGTACCGCTGTGCGCCTGCTCGAACTTACCGACCTTATCTTCGAGCGCGCCGGTGAACGAACCTTTGACGTGGCCGAAGAGCTCGCTCTCGATCAGCTCCTCGGGGATGGCGGCGCAGTTGACCTCGACGAAAGGCCGTTCGGCGCGTGGGCTCATCAGGTGGAGCGCCTGGGCCACGAGTTCTTTTCCCGTGCCGCTCTCGCCGTACACCAGCACGCGGCCGTTGGTGGGGGCGGCGAGGGCCAACTGCTGCCGCAGCGCCTTCATGGGGACGCTCTCGCCGATGATGCGGTACTGCCCGCGCAGCTCCTCACGCAACTGACGGTTCTGCGACGCAAGTTCCAGTTGTTCGAGCGCGTGCTTGACGGTGAGCAGCGTCTTGTCGATCGAGAGGGGCTTTTCGATGAAGTCGAAGGCGCCGAGCTTGGTGGCGCGCACCGCGGTCTCAATGCTGCCGTGCCCGGAAATCATGATGACGGGGGGAGGACTCTCGAGCCCCCGGATTTTTTCCAGGGCCTGGAGACCGTCGATGCCCGGCAGCCAGATGTCGAGCAGCACCAGGTCGCACCTCTTCTTGCCCAGCGATTCCAGGCAGGCTTCGGCGCTCTCCACGGCTTCCACGCGATAGCCTTCGTCCTTCAAGACGTCGCCGAGGGACTGCCGGATGCCGGCTTCGTCATCAACAATCAGCAAGGAATAGCGGGGCATAAGAGTTCTGAATTATGAATGATGAATTCTGAATTGTGAATTCGTAATTACGAATGAGCGACGGGAAAGTGCGCGCGATGAAATGCACTTTGTGGTCGCTGTCTTTTGTTCATAATTCATAATTCAGAATTCATAATTCGGCCGTGGCGGCGCGATCCACCGGGAATTCGATAACGAATTTTGTTCCGGTCGGCCGGTTCTCTTCCACGCGGATTGAGCCGCCATGCTCGGAAACGATGCGGCTGACGATGGCGAGGCCCAGTCCCGTCCCGCGTCGCTTGGTAGAGAAGAAGGGAAGGAAGAGCCGCTCCTTGTCGGCGCTGGGGATGCCGGGGCCGCTATCGGCCACGACCAGCTCAACGACCTCGCGCTCCGCGTCGAGAGCGGTGCGGACCCAGATGTCTTTGCGCGCCGCGCGCTCGAGGGCTTCGGCGGCGTTGTCGATCAAATTCACCACCGCGCGCTTCAACTGATCCGGGTCGGCTTGGACGGGCGGCAGGTCCGGAGCCAGTTCGCGATGCATGGTAATGCCGTCGAGCCGGCCGTCGAAAACGTTCAGCGCGGTCTCGATGATGGGATTCAGATTGGTGAGCAACGGCCGGGAAGCCGGAAAGCGCGCCAAGCTGGAGAACTCGTCCACCAGCGTCTTGAGCGTCTCGACCTCACGCCCGACGAGCGAGGCGCTTTCCGCCACCGCGTCGACCAGGTCCTGGGAAAGCGCGCTCGGGCCGGCGCGCTCGATGAGGCGACGGATGCGATCGGTCGAGAGCTGGATGGGAGTGAGGGGATTCTTGATTTCGTGCGCGATGCGCTGCGCGACTTCCTGCCACGCCACGGCCTTCTGCGCCCGGAGCAATTCCGTCAGGTCTTCCAGAACCAGAAGGAGACCCACGGTCCCCTGGCGCGCGCGAACGGAGGAAACGGTCAGCGCCACCGAGGCGGTCCGCTTGCCCAGGTCGAGTTCCATCTGGCGCGTCACGGCTCCCTGGCGCGCCGCGCGGCGGAAGAGGCGAGAGATCTCCCGCGCGTCCTCAGCGGAAAAAAGATCGGCGAGCGTGCGCGCCGATTTTACGGCCTCGGGACCGAACATCCGTTCCGCCGTGGCATTGACCTGAGTGATCTGACCTTGCCGGTCGAGCGAGATGACTCCGGTGGGGATGTTCTGAAGGATGGCCTCGGTGGTGTTGGTGCGCTCCTCCAATGCCCGGTTGGCTTTCTGGAGGTCCGCCGCGGCCTGTTCCAGGGCGTGGCGGTTCTCTTCGAGCTGCCGGGTCATCTGGTTGAAGGAGTGAATAAGTTTCCCCAACTCGTCATCCGCCCGCGCCTCGACCTGGTAACTCAGGTTGCCCTTCGAAACTTCGTGAGTTGCCTCGGCAAGCGCCTGGATAGGCACGATCACCTGCTTGGAAAGGAAAAGCGCAAACCAAGTGGCGAGGAAAAGAATGAGCAGCGTCAGGAGCCAGAGCACGGAAAGGTAGGCGCGCTTGACAGCCTTCCGCTCGCGGCTCAATTCGTCGTATTTCTGGGCTTCGGCGCGGATTTCTTCCGCGCGCTGCTTGATGCTGGTGGGCAACTCCGTGGCGCTGACGACGGTGCCCAGGTACTCGCCCCTCGGCCCGGCGACAGGAGACGCGGCAAGAAAGAGGTCCGTATTCTCGGATCGCCAGCGCGCCGGCACTCCTTCCCGAGGAAGCGGGCCGGCGGTCATCCCGGGGAAAAGTCGCAAGACTTCCGCCGAGCCGGGCCAGGCGTGCCCCGCGCCGGCCAGCAGGCGCCCCCGGGCGTCGAAGCACATGGCGGATTCCAGGGTGAGGTCCTTCACGTGACGGTCGAGGATCAAGCCCAGCGCCTCGGCGTCCTGGCGCCCGAGAGCTGCGCGGAGCTCCGGGCTTACCGCCAGATGGCTGGTGTTATGCAGGGCGTGCTGCTGGGCTTGCAATTCGACCTGCCGAAAGATTTCGTCAGCGTCTTTCCGCACGATGTCGAAGGGGATGCCGAACCACTTGTCAATGCTGCGGTTGAGGAGGCCGTAAGCGAAAATGAACAGGAAACACACGGGGACCAGCGAGAGGCCCAGGAAGGCCGCCACCATCTTGGTTTTGAACCGCGCGCCGAGTTTCTCCTGGCGTCGTTCGACGTAGAGCTTGAGCAGGATGCGGGTCAGAATCAGGGCGAAAATCACGAAGGCAATGAAGATGACCGTGGAGAGAACCAGAAGGAGAATGGTCTGCTGCGCGCTGGCGGGGCGGATGAAGGAAAGGTTCAGCGAAGCCTGGCTCCAGCCCAGAAAAAACAGGACGGGCACCAGGATGAGAAGAAAAATCAGGAAGGTCTTGCGCCGGGGTTGTGGCTTTTCATCCATGACGGCAGTTCACATCCAGCGCGCCTTTCTAGGGTGCGGCAGAGACCATCGCCAGCACGCCGGCGCGGTCGGAAACCTCAAGGCGCCAATCCCGGCTGGGCAAGAACTCGCCCAGGGGGCAGGCGTCGCAGTTTGGCTCGTGGCGCTTGCAGAAGCGTTTGCCGGCCTCGACCAGCAGGGCGTGGTACTCGTTAAACATGGCAGGGTCGGCGGGGAGGTGGCGATGGAGAAACTCCTGCGCCTCGAAGTATCCGGCCGCTGCCGAGACAAGCCCGTGGCGGGCCAGGATCCTCCGCGTGTAAGCATCGGCGACAAAGAACGGCTGGCGGCCCGCGTAGAGCAGAATGGCATCAGCGGTCTCTGGCCCCAGGCCCTTGATCTCCAGGAGGTCCCGGCGGACTTCTCCTGCCGGCCGGGCAAAAAGCTTCGCCAGGGAGCCCGGGCAGGAGCGCGCCAGCCAATCAAGGAAATTCCGGATGGCGGCAGCTTTTTGGCGGTAGAAACCCGCCGGACGGACGCAGGCTTCAAGCTTCGCGCGGGAGGCTTTCTGCAACCGCGCTAGGTTCAGGAGGCCAGCCTCGCGCAGGCGCTTGACCGCGAGGGCGGCATTGTTCCAGGAGGTGTTCTGGACGAGGATCGCCCCCAGGATGACCTCCAGGCGCGTCCGGGCCGGCCACCAGCCCTGTGGGCCCAGTCGATCCAGGAGGGTTCCGTAATACTGGTGAAGCGTTTCGGCGGGCTCGGCTTGTGCCTGCGCTGCCGCTAACTGCATAATGTTCAAAGCTATACTTCAGTTCGGATGAAGTCAAGGTAAGCGCTCCCCCGCTCGGCCCGAAATGCCAACCCGAAGCGCAGGGAAGCACGGAACCTCGCCGGGTCGCCAGCCGAAATCGGCTTGACTTTATTTGGCGAGTTCTCTAGGATGCGTGCAAGTGAATGATTTGGGGCCAATTGCTGAACTCATGCCGAGCGCAAGCGTTCCTCTGGCCTCGGATTCCAAGTGTCCCTAGTTGGGGGTTCGGGAATGTCGGGTAAGCTTGGCGAAATACTGATCAAAGAAAAGATCATTTCCAACGACCAGCTTAAGCAGGCTCTTGAATACCAGAAGTCCAATGGCGGGCGTCTGGGCAACGCACTGGTCAAACTGAGCTTCTTGAGCGACGATGAAGTGACCGCGGTGCTTTCGCGCCAGTATGGTGTCCCATCCATCAACCTGGCCTACTTCGAAGTTGACCCCGGCGTCATCAAGCTGATCCCCATGGAAACCGCCATGAAGTATCAGATCCTGCCCCTGAGCCGGGTGGGTTCATCCCTGACGGTGGCGATGGTGGATCCCACTAACGTTTTCGCCATGGATGATATTAAGTTCATGACGGGGTTCAACATCGAGCCGGTGGTGGCTTCGGAAACTGCCATCATGGACGCCATCAAGAAGCACTACGGCACCATCGAGGACGTGGAGCGCAAGAAGGAACTCGAGGAGATCGTCAGCTTCATCGACGAGGGCCAGGCGGAGAGCGTGGAACTGCAAGCCGAAGACGATGCCGGCCTGAACCTTGCGGCTTTGGAAAAAGCGGCGGAGGAGGCTCCAGTCATCAAGCTGGTGAATTACATCCTCACCGACGCGGTGAAGAAGGGCGCCAGCGACATCCACATGGAGCCTTACGAGAAAGAATACCGGGTGCGCTACCGCGTTGACGGCATGCTCGCCACCATCATGAACCCGCCTACGAAGCTCCGGGACGCCATCATCAGCCGCGTCAAGATCATGGCCAAGCTGGACATTTCGGAGAAGCGCCTGCCGCAAGACGGCCGGATCATGATCAAGTTCAAGAAAGATGGGAAGATGAAACAACTCGACTTCCGCGTCTCGGTGCTTCCCACGCTGCACGGCGAAAAAGTGGTCATGCGGCTGCTGGACAAGGAAAACCTCCGGCTGGACATGACCAAGCTCGGCTTCGAGCAGGAGTCGCTGACCAAGTTTCAGAAGGCCATTTTCAAGCCTTACGGCATGGTGCTCGTAACCGGCCCGACGGGCAGCGGCAAAACCAACACCCTGTATTCCTCCATCGCCCAGCTCAATAAACCCGATACCAACATCCTCACGGCGGAAGATCCGGTCGAGTTCGTGTTGCCGGGAATCAACCAGGTGCAGATGAAGGAGCAGATCGGACTGAACTTCGCGGCGGCCCTGCGCTCCTTTCTGCGGCAGGATCCCAACATCATCCTGGTGGGCGAAATCCGCGACTTTGAGACGGCGGAAATCGCGATTAAGGCCGCGCTCACCGGCCACCTGGTGCTTTCGACCCTGCACACCAACGACGCGCCTTCGACCATCTCGCGCCTGATGAACATGGGCATTGAGCCTTTCCTGGTGGCCACTTCGGTCCACTTGATCTGCGCGCAGCGCCTGGCGCGGCGGGTTTGCCAGGACTGCAAGGCTCCGGAAGACCTTAGCCCCCAGGTGCTGATCGACGCGGGCTATACGCCGGAAGAATCCAAGACCGTAAAGGTTTACAAAGGCGCGGGCTGCGCCACGTGCGGCAACAAGGGTTACAAAGGGCGCGTGGGGTTGTACGAGATCCTGGAAATCACCGACGAGATTCGCGAACTGATTCTGGTGGGCGCTTCGGCGCTGGAACTCAAGCGCAAGGCCATCGACCAGGGGATGATTTCACTCCGCCGCAGCGGCCTGATTAAGGTCGCCGCGGGCTTGACGACTCTGGAAGAAGTGATCCGTGAAACCGTTCTGTAATTCTTCCCGCCATGCGGCGGGGGGAGCGACGAAAAGAGGAGAGGAAGCGCGATGGCGATACCGAGCTTAAGCGAGTTGCTGAAGCGGATGGTGGACTCCGGAGGGTCGGACCTCCACATCACCACCAACTCCCCCCCGCGCATCCGCGTCCACGGCGAACTCAAGCCTTGCGAGGACCTGGCCGTGATGGGTCCGGCCGATACCAAGCAGCTCGCCTACAGCATCCTGACCGACGCGCAGAAGCATCGCTTCGAGGAAAACCTGGAACTGGACTTTTCCTTCGGCATCAAAAACATCGCGCGTTTTCGCGGCAACCTTTTCAACCAGCGCGGCGCGGTCGCCGGCGTTTTCCGCGTCATCCCCTTCGAGATCAAATCCTTCGACCAGTTGGGCTTGGCGCAGGTGGTGCGTAAACTGTGCGAGAAGCCCCGCGGGCTGATCCTGGTGACCGGCCCCACCGGCAGCGGCAAGTCCACCACGCTCGCGACGATGCTCAACATGATCAACGAGACGCGGTCCGAGCACCTGATCACGATCGAGGATCCCATCGAGTTCATCCACCCCCACAAGAAGTGCCTGGTCAACCAGCGCGAAGTTCACTCCGATACGCATTCCTTCGCGAACTCCCTGCGCGCGGCGCTGCGCGAGGACCCTGACGTGGTGCTGATCGGCGAGATGCGCGACCTGGAAACCATCGAGTCCGCCCTGCGCATTGCCGAAACCGGCCACCTGACGTTCGGGACGCTGCACACCAATTCCGCTTCGTCCACCATCAACCGCATCATTGACGTCTTCCCGTCGCACCAGCAGTCGCAGATCCGCGCCCAGCTCTCGCTGGTGCTGGAAGGCATCATGTGCCAGGCGCTGCTGCCCCGGATCGACGGCAAGGGGCGCGCCATGGCCATGGAAATCCTGGTTCCCAACGCTGCCATCCGCAACCTGATCCGTGAGGACAAGATCCATCAGATCTACTCCTCCATGCAATCCGGCCAGGACAAGTTCGGGATGCAGACTTTCAACCAGTCGCTCTATTCGATCTACTCCCAGCGGCTGATAACTCTGGAGACGGCCTTGGCGCGCTCGAGTAATGCCGAGGAACTTCAAGACATGATCAACCGTGGCGCTCCCACCGGCGGACCCCAGCGCCCGCCGGCGTATACTCCCGCCAAGCGCTAGAGGTTGGGGCTGAGGAGATCGCTCCGACGAGTCTGCTTCCGGCAGAGAAGAACGGGGCTGGGAGGCGGGAAACACAGACCAACCAGTGAGGTGACCTAGCGATGCCGCAATTCGAATTTCGTGGGACGTCGCGCACGGGTGAGCAAATCACCGGAACCCGTGCCGCCCCCAGCCGTGAAGCTCTGGACGCGGTTCTGCGGCGGGAGAACATCACCCCCACGCGGATCGTGGAGAAGGGCCGGGAAATCGCCATTCCCAAGCCCAAGGTGGTCGGGAGGGTCAGCGCCAAGGAACTGGCGATCTTCACGCGCCAGTTCTCGGTCATGATTGACGCCGGACTGCCGCTGGTGCAGTGCCTGGAAATTCTCGCGACCCAACAGGAGAACAAGGCGTTTGCCAAAGCGCTGTCGAGCGTCCGCTCGGCGGTTGAAAGCGGCTCAACACTGGCCAACGCGCTGCGCCAGTTCCCGAAGATCTTCGACGACCTTTACTGCAACATGGTGGAGGCGGGCGAGACGGGCGGTATCCTCGATACCATCCTGCAACGCCTGTCGGGCCACATCGAAAAGGCAGTGAAATTAAAGCGGGCGGTTCAGTCCGCCTTGATTTATCCCGTGGCCGTCTTAGGCATCGCCGGGGGCGTCATCTTCCTGCTGCTCTGGAAGGTCGTGCCCATCTTCGGCACCCTGTTCGCCGGCCTGGGCGTCGACTTGCCTCTGCCGACTCGCATCGTTATCGGCTTGAGCACGGCGGTGGGGACTTTTGCGGTACCCTTCATCCTCCTGCTGATTGGCGGAGGGTATGGTTTTAAGCGCTACTACGAGACAACCTCCGGCAAATTCGTGATTGACACGATCGTTCTGAAGATCCCGGTCCTGGGCTCGCTGATGAGGAAAATCGGCGTGGCGATGTTCACGCGCACGCTCGGTACCCTGATCACCAGCGGCGTCCCCATGCTCGAAGCGATGGAGATTACGGCGCGCACCTCCGGCAACGCGGTGATTGAGAAGGCCATCATGAGCGTCCGCAAGGCGATTGAAGGCGGACGTACCATCGTCGACCCCTTACGCGAGACCGGGGTGTTTCCGAACATGGTGGTGCAGATGATCGGCGTGGGCGAGCAGACCGGCGCCCTGGACGCCATGCTTCAGAAAATCGCAGATTTCTACGAGGATGAGGTGGACGCGGCGGTGGGCGACCTGCTGACCGCCATGGAGCCGATGATGATCCTCTTCCTCGGCATCGTCGTGGGCGGCGTGGTCATCTCCATGTACCTCCCACTGTTCAGCCTGATCGGCAAGCTGGCCGGGTGAGCATCGCGCGTTTTCCCAAGCCCCTTCCGGGGCCGCAGCTCCAAGGCCCCGGAACGCACTTCTTGTTTCTCTCGGGACTCTAAAGCAGTCTCCTGCGTTTCTGCTGTTGGAGCTTACTCGGCGCAAACGTCGCTTGTTTTGAAGAACCGCACTTTCTATAATTCCGTCCAGCATCTCGATGAAATTCACGGGTGAGCTCCAGTCCTGGCTGTCTTACGTCATCAAGATCCGCTTTGTCATCATCAGCTTTGTTTTCGCCATCGAATATTCCATCCGGCAACTGGTCACCGACCCGACGCGGCCTGACACGGTCAAGCACCTGGGGATTGTGGTCATCCTCTGGTATACGTTCAACCTCTTCTTTCTGATCTACAACCAGATCAGCCGCGATTACCTTCAGCAGGCGTACCTGCAAATTCTCTCCGACGTGTGCATTATCACCGCGGTCGTCCACGTGACGGGGGATCTGGACAGCAACTACCTTTCGTTGTACCTGGTGGCCATCATCCTGGCCAGCATGTTGCTTCCACGCGCCCGCGTCTTCCTGGTGGCGGCGGTGAGCTTTGTCTTTATGGGATTCCTCCTGGAGTTGGCTTACCTCCCCAGCCTCTATCCGCCGTTCGCCCAGCGTTACCCAGCTTTGCGCTTTCTGGCCACATCCTCGACTCTGTCCGGCGATCTGGGAACGCTGCAGGTGAAGATCTTCGCCAGCCTCTTTGGTTTCTTCGCGGTCGCTTACCTGGCCAGTTACCTGGCGGAGCGCCTGCGCAAGACCGGCACCGAACTCCGGGCGAAGAGCGGCCAGGTGGCCAGCCTGCAGGCCATTAACGAAAACATCATTCAAAGCATGCGCGATGGACTCATCACCACCGACCTGGACGGAACCATCCGCGACCTGAATCCTGCCGGGGCTGCCATTTTGGGCCGCCGGCCCGAGGAGTTGAAAGGCCTCCCCATCAGCGAAGTCCTGCGGGATCTTCCCCCCGAGGGCAGCACGATGGTGAAATCCGCAAGCCCCAATCTGCGCCAGGAAATCACCTATCAGCATCCGCTGAGAGAGCGCCGCATTCTGGCCATCGCCGCGTCACCGCTTGTCGTGCCCGAGGTGGGCGATCTGGGACACGTCTACAGTTTCCAGGACCTCACGGAGGAGAAACTCCTGGAGGCGGAATATCGCGCCAAGGACCGCATGGCGACCCTGGGACGCCTGTCCGCCGGCATCGCGCATGAGATCCGGAACCCGCTGGCTTCGATTGCCGGGTCGGTCAAGTTGCTCCAGAGCCTCGCCCAGCTCGACGAAGACCAGGCCAAGCTGATCGACATCGTCAGCCGCGAGTCGGAGCGGCTCAATAAATTGGTCTCGGATTTTCTGGTTTACTCCCGCGACCAGCGCTTCGCATTTCGCGACGTGGATGTGCTGAACCTCCTGGAGGAGACCCTGCTGCTGATCGAGCATCACCCGTCCTTCGGCCCGGGCTACCGCGTCGAGCGGAAGCTGCCTCATCGCGCGGTGATTGCCTGCGCGGACCCGGATAAGTTGCGGCAGGTCTTCTGGAACATCTGCGACAATTCCTTGAAGGCCATGCCGGAGGGAGGAACGTTGACGGCCGAGGTCGAGGACGGCGCCGGCCAGGCCGTCCGGGTGACGCTGGCGGACAGCGGCGTCGGCCTGAACGAAGTCGAGCTGGAGAAGCTCTTCGAACCTTTCCAGGCGGGTTTTACCAACGGGACCGGGCTGGGCCTGGCGATCGTTTATCAAATCGTGCAGGCGCACCACGGCCGCGTGGACGTTAAATCGGCTCCCGGCAAGGGAACGCGCTTCCTGATCGAGCTGCCGCGAACGCAACCGAAGTAGATGCCGAATGGTGAATTCTGAATTGTCTCGACCCGGTCAGGCGCAAGCTGGGCGGCACGCCGTTCATTGACAGCTTTGTAATTCACCATTCATCATTCATAATTCGGAATTCCTATGGCCCGCTTGCTGATTGTCGATGATGAGAAGTCGCTCTGCCAGATGCTGGAGATCGCGTTCCGCAAGGACGGGCACACGGTCGAGACGGTCTCCAGCGGAAAAACCGCACTCACCAAGCTGGCATCCCAGGTCTACGACCTGATCATCTCCGATATCCGCATGCCCGACCTCACGGGTATCGAGCTCCTGGAGCAGTCTCAGGCGAGCCGCAACCCCACGGGATTCATCCTGATTACGGCCGTTCCCACGGTCACGACGGCCATCCAGGCTTTGAATCTGGGCGCGTACTGCTACGTCATCAAGACCGACAAGCTCGTCGAAGAACTCCGCCTGGTCGTCGCCCGGGCCCTGGAAGAGCTGGCGCTACGCGAGGAGAACGTCCGGCTGCGGCGAGAGTTGCTCAGGGTTTTCGCCCAGAACAACATCATCGGGCACAGTCAGAAGATTCAGGCCATCTTGGAAATGGTCAGAACAGTTGCGCCCACCACCAGCACCGTCCTCATCACGGGAGACAGCGGCACCGGCAAGGAACTGGTGGCGCGGGCGATCCACGAGGCGAGCACCCGCCGCGAGAAATCCTTCGTCTCGATCAACTGCGGCGCTTTCCCCGAGACGCTCCTGGAAAGCGAGCTCTTCGGTTATTTCAAGGGAGCGTTTACGGGCGCGGATGCAAACAAGAAAGGCATCATCGAATCGGCAAACGGTGGGACGCTCTTCCTCGACGAAATCGGCGAAACCAGCCTGACCATGCAGGTTAAGCTGTTGCGAGTTCTTCAGGAAAGAAAAGTGCGCCCCCTGGGGGGGACCGCCGACGTCCCGGTGGATGTGCGTTTGATCGCCTCCACCAACCGTGACCTCAAGGCCATGGTGAGCGCGGGTCAGTTCCGGGAGGACTTCTTCTACCGTGTCAGCGTCATTCCCATCCACGTCGCGCCGCTGCGAGAACGGAAGGAGGACATCGAGCCGTTGGCCCGCCATTTCCTCCGAAAGTTCTACCTGCAGATGGGAAAGCCTGTGCGCGACTTTGATTCCCAGGGTCTGGCGGCGATTACGCGCTACTCCTGGCCCGGAAACGTCCGCGAGCTGGAGAACGCCATCGAACGTGCCGTCGCAGTGAGCGGAGACCGGGACGGCCTGGTCCGTTTGGAGCACCTGCCGGAGTCGGTCTCGGGAGTCAGCGCCGTGGGTGAACGGGCCATCCGGATTCCGAAGGAGGGAACCGATTTTGAGGCGCATCTCGCCCAGGTGGAAAAACAATACCTGGTTGAAGCGCTGCGCGCGGCGGGCGGAGTTCGCACGCGCGCGGCCGAACTTCTGCGGATGTCCTACCGCTCGTTCCGTCACTACGCCAAGAAACATACGATCTAAGCTCGCCCTCGACCGTTGGGCCTCCGCCCTTTTGGGAAGGCCGGCGGGAGCGAACGCCCACGAAATCGCAGTGACAGATTTTGTCAGGCGCGTTCGACAAAAACCGGCAAACCTTGGCAGCTAAGCCGTCGCCACCGCTTCTTCAAACCCGAGGGCGAGTCTAATACCTTATGTTTCAGCATGTTTCTCCTATCAGCAGGAATCGACCAGGGCCCGTCATTTGGCGTGTAAGTTGCTACTACAAGTACGGCCATTCTTGAAAAACTTCGGAATGGAACTATAAGGAGGAGAGAATGCGAAAGGATTCACGTGGCTTTTCACTGATTGAGCTGCTGATCGTTGTGGCGATCATCCTGATCATCGCGGCGATTGCTATCCCGAACCTGCTGCGTTCGCGGATTGCGGCCAACCAGGCCTCGGCCGTCGGGTCACTACGGACGATCAACACGGCTGAGATTACCTATGCTTCGACGTACAACGCAGGTTACAGCACCACTCTGCCTGCTCTGCAACCGCCTGCTACCGGGGCGCTGCCTACCGCTGCGGCGGCTGGCTTGATTGATAGCGTGCTGGCCGGCGGGTCGAAGAGCGGGTACAGCTTCGTCTATACTGCCGGTGCGGCCGTGGGTGGAAGAATCGACACCTACACTCTGAACGGCAACCCCACGACACCTGGGACCACTGGAACCAACTTCTATTTCACGGACCAGTCCGGGGTTATCCGTCAGAATTCTACGGTCACCGCTACGGCCACCGACTCGCCGCTCGCTGGCTAGTTGCGCAAGTGGAACGAGTCAGTCAAACGTGTTGCCTGGGGGAGCCGCTCGGCTCCCCCGATGTTTTTCTGGGCGCGATTCTCAGACCACCCCCTTCCATCGCGGCGGCGTTTGAACGCGCCGGCCGATGGCTCAGAAGCCGCCGGCCATTTCTTCTCCCCCGCGCATTAGGCTATATTAGGAGAAGCACCGAGCAGGCTTGCGCTGCTGCCGTGCCACGCAGGAGCCGAAGCCCTGGCATCGGAGAGATCAACCGATATTGGCGCTATGCTGGCTGTTGAAACCCACGATCTGACAAAAGACTATCCCGTAGGGTTTTTCCGCAAGCGCTCCAAGCGAGCGCTGGATGGCCTGAGCCTGCGCGTCGAGCCGGGCGAGGTTTTCGGCCTGCTGGGGCCCAACGGGGCGGGGAAGAGCACAACCCTCAAGATTCTTCTTCGCCTGGTATTCCCCACTTCAGGGACAGCCCAGATTCTGGGACGTGAACTCCATGACGTCTCGATGCACGCTCGCCTCGGGTATCTCCCGGAAAACCCCTATTTCTACGACCACCTGAGCGCCGGCGAGTTTCTCAACTACGCGGGTGAATTGTTCGGGCTGGAGGCCGCGGTAAGAAAGCAGCGCGTGGAGCGGTTGCTGGAGCGTCTGGGACTGGCCGCTTCCCGCGATGTCCCCCTGCGCAAATTCTCCAAGGGCATGGTGCAGAGGGTAGGCATCGCCCAGGCGCTTATTAACGAACCGGAATTGATCTTCCTCGATGAGCCCATGTCGGGTCTGGACCCCCTGGGGCGGCGCGAAGTTCGCGACCTCATTCTGGAGCTCAAAGCACAGGGCAAGACGGTTTTCTTTTCCACCCATATCCTCACGGATGCCGAAATGCTCTGCGACCGGGTGGCGATTCTGAACGGCGGGCGCCTGCAAGGTTGCGGTGACCTGCGCGAGATCCTTCGCCTGGGAGTTGCCGCCACCGAAGTCGTCCTCGATAATCCTTCGCCGGCAATCCTGAAGGAGTTGAGTCCGTTTGCCCGCTCGGTGGTCTGGACAGGAGAACTCGCGCGACTGGAGATTCCCGAAGAACCCGACGTGGCCAGGGCCCTGAACGTCGCGCTCCGCCTCGGCGCCAAGATCGTCTCGCTCAATCCCGTGAAGATGTCACTGGAAGATTATTTCCTGGCCCGGATTGAAGATGCGCCCGGAACAGCGTCGCCCGACGACCTCGCGGCGGTCGGCAGGGAAAGGCGGGGTGCACGATGAGCCGCGTGGCGAGCGTCGCGCTTCACACCTTCAAGGAGTCGGTGCGCGAGCGTGTTCTCTACAACCTGATTGCCTTTGCGTTACTCCTCATCGGAGCGGCGATCCTTTTCGGCAGCATTTCGGTGGGGGTCGAGGAGATCATCCTGATAAACCTGGGGCTCAGCTCGATCTCCGTCTTCGGTCTGCTGATGGCGATTTTCATCGGCATCGGCCTGGTCTCAAAGGAAATTGAACGCCGCACCATTTACAGCATCCTTTCCAAGCCGGTGTACCGGGCGGAATTCATCATCGGAAAGTATCTCGGTCTTCTCCTCACGCTCGCCATCAACACCGCCATCATGACGGCCGGTTTCTATGTCGCCCTCTTTTACCAGAAGCGCAGCCTGAGCCTCGACGATTTGGTCGTGCTGGAGGCTGTCTATTTCATTCTGCTGCAACTCGCCCTGGTGGTCGGACTGGCCCTGCTGTTTTCCTGCATTTCCACGCCGATTCTTTCCGCTGTCTTCACGTTCTGTTTGTACATCATCGGGAACCTGCTAAATGACATCCGCTGGTTTGGGCAGGAAACCGGCAGCGCGCTGGTTGAGAAAGGCACGGCGGTGCTCTATTACCTTCTGCCCAATTTCAGCAACTTTAACGCCAGCGCGCAGGTGGCTCACGGCGAGAGCATTCCTCCCTATCTCTTACTTGCCAATTCACTCTATGCGCTTTTGTACGTGGGCATCCTCCTCTCGGCGTCCATCTTGATTTTTGAGGAGCGGGAATTTCGATGATGGCCAGCGACGTTCCGGCCCTCCGGCGAATTGGCGGCCGTAAGGCACGCTGGGCGATTCTGACGGCGAGTTTCCTGGCCCTTGTGCCTCTTCAGTACGGGATTGACGTCGAGCTGCGCGCCCATAGCAAACTCGAGGAACTGTTGTATGTGCCTTCCGGAAAAATTCTGCGCCGGCTTTCGCTAGGTCACGCGGGGCTGCTGGCCGACATCTACTGGACGCGTGCCGTTCAGTACTTCGGGCGAAAGAAACTGGATCGGGCCCGCCGGTTCGACCTTCTGGGGCCGTTGCTCCAGATCACGACCGACCTCGACCCCCAGCTCGTCGTCGCCTACCGGTTCGGCGCCATCTTCCTGGCGGAGAAGCCCCCGGGTGGGGCGGGGCAGCCTGAAGCGGCCCTCCAGCTCCTCCGGCGGGGCATCGTGGCCAATCCGAACTACTGGCGCCTGTGGCAAGACCTGGGCTTCATCTACTACTGGGACTTGAAGGATTACGCCAGCGCGGCGCGGGTCTTTCACGCGGGGAGTGAACGGCCGGGCGCGCAGGTCTGGATGAAAGTCCTGGCTGCGTCGGTCGCGGCCGAGGGCGGGGAAATCCAAGCCTCGCGATTACTGTGGTCGGAAATCTATCGCCAGACAGAAAACGATCAGATCCGGAGGAGCGCCTTGGACCACCTGCAGGCTCTGCGGGCCCAGGAAGACCTGGAGCACCTCAACCGTCTGCTTTGGCAATTCCGCCAAAAAGCAGGCCACGCCGCCAGTTCACTGCAGGATGTCGTGGCGGCCGGTTTTCTTCCGTCCATTCCGCGCGACCCTTCCGGTGAACCCTACAAGGTTGCGCCGGACGGCCGAGCAGGTTTATCGCCGCACAGCCAGATCGATCTGCGCCTTCTGCAATAACGGGTTCTCGAGAACACATTGAGGTGAAAGCCATGGAGATTGCCCGATTCATCTTCTTAACCGCACTGAAGACGCTCGGTCTGGTGTTTTTCGGTCTGCTGGCGGCGAAGGCCGTGTCCGGCCTGCGAGGTGAGGAGCAGGGGAAAGGCCTCACGTGGCTGCACCGCGGGGTGTACGCGCTTCTCCTGGGCCTGGTCGTCCTGAGCGCCTATAACCTGGGGAATGACGTCGCCGCGGCCAATTACGCCTGGGCCAGCCAGAGGAGTCTCGCCCAATTTCAGTACGGCAAGGCTTATTCCAACGCGCTGCGCGCGGTGGAGTTGCGCCCTGGAGTCATTCAGTACTGGGAAACACTCGCGGACGCCAAGTTCGCCCAACACCAGTTTGCGTCGCTCGTGGCTGACCTCCCGGTCTTGCTGGCGCTAGGTGGCGGGAGACTGAACGAGGGGTTCGGCTTCCGCTTGGCATCGTCCTACTATTTCCTGGCTCAGTACGACAAAGTGATTCCGCTCACCGAGCAAATGATCCAAGCGAACCGGGAGTATGCTGCGCCCTATGTCCTTCTGGGCTATGCTTTCGTCGCGCAGAAAAAGTCCCCCGAAGCCGAGCGCACCTTCCTCGCAGTCCTCCAGAAGTTCCCCAACCAAGAGGCGGCGGTGGAAGGCCTGGCACACGTCTATTTCCTGACCGGGAATAAAGCCGGCGCGCAGGGCGTTCTCACGGAGACCGCCAAGTACTCATTCCCTGCGGAGGCGCGCCAACGCTTTGAAGCGCTGAAGGCACTCTATGCCCAGTGACGGCCGGATATCTGTACAGCTTCGGCTCGAAGACGTCGTCGCCCTTACTTTTTTCCTCCTCACCTTCAGCCTGCGGCTGCTCGTGCAAGGGTTCCGGTACGTCAACCTGAGCCCGGCCGATGTGCTGGTGATCATCCCCGCCGTAACGCTTCTGCTGGCGAAAGAGTTCGTGCACTACTTTTGGGCGACCGGGCGGAAACCCGCGGGGGAATCCGGCGGGCTGGGCGACTTCGTGCGGCCTTACTGGGAGATCGTGCGCGATTGGTTCCCCTTCCTGTTAATCCTTCTGATGTATTACTCGCTGTGGGGCGACGCCACCCACCTGCTGGTATCCAGAGATCGCGACCTGCAGCTGATTGCCTGGGACCAGAGACTGTTCGGCTTTCAGGCCAGCGTGGCCATGCAACGCTTCATCAGCCAGCCCCTCACCGCCTGGATGGATTTTGCTTATACGTTCCACATCCTGAACGTTCCCATCGTCGGCTGCTTTGTTTACCTCCGCCGGCCACGCCCGCGTTATCGTGAGATGATGGCCGGGGTGCTGATGGTGACCTTCTTCGGACTCATCGGATACCTTCTGGTCCCTGCCGTCGGGCCGATGTATACGTTGCGTGAGCTTTACACGGTTCCGCTGCGAGCTCCGCTCGAAATCGTCAATCGCCAAATTGAGTTTATGGACTACGCGCGCATCCAGCGGGACGTTTTCCCCAGCTTGCACGTGGGGATTTCCTTTGTCGTCTGGTTGTACGCGTACCGGAACTCGCGGCGGCTGTTCTGGATTCTCTCGCCGTTTATTCTCAGTCTGTTTGTCTCCACGATTTACCTGCGCTATCACTACCTGGTGGATGTCCTAGCGGGGCTGATTCTCGCGCCGCTTGGCTTTCTATTAGCCAACTGGCTTTTCAAGCGCGCGGGTGACGTTCGATTTTCGCTGCATCTTCCGGCGGGCTGGGCGGAGCAGATTCACCGCTGGGGCTGGCCCCGGGAAACCGCCCCGGCCCCGGAAAAGATCGAGGAGCGCCCATGAGCGTTCCGCGTATCGAACTCTCCCCGGCCAGAGCAATCCCGCCTGTCCCGGCAACTGCGAGCCGGAGTATTTCGAATTTGTCCGACCGCGCGCTCATTTCGCTTCTGGCGCTGCTGGCGGCGCTCCCTTACTTCAACATCCTTTTCAACGCTTTTGTTTACGACGATAACACGCAGGTGTTGAACAATCCCTACATTCAGAGCTTCCGTCATCTGCGGGAGATCTTTTCGACCACGGTCTGGTCCTACGTCGGGGTGCAAGGGGTTTCCAACTACTATCGCCCCATGATGACCTTCGGCTACCTGCTCTGCTACCAGTTTTTCGGACCGCTGGCTTACGGATTTCATCTCGCGAGCATCGCCCTGCACTGTGCCGTAGTCTCGGCCCTCTTCCTGGTTACAAGGCAAATGTTTCAAAGTCGTCTGCTGGCGTTCGTGGCGGCGGGGTTGTTCGCTCTTCACCCTGTGCACACGGAATCCGTGGCCTGGGTGGCGGCGGTTACGGACCTGCAACTCACGATTTGCTTTCTCCTCACTTTCTGGTTCTATCTGCAGGTTGCCCGGCCGGGCGGTGGACGCTCGGACGGAGCTCAACTCGCTATGGCGGGAAGCTTTGTGCTTGCGCTGGTATCTAAGGAACAGTCATTCACGCTCCCGTTTCTGGCCACTGTTTACGAGCATTTCTATCGTGACGACCGCGCGGAGACAACGCGGTCGCAAAAGTTCTGGCGCTATGGCTTCCTATGGATGCTGGCCGCCGCCTATATGCTTTTCCGGGTCCGCTTTTTTGGTGCGCTGGCACCGGTCTTGCAGATCTCCGACCTCACCTGGTATCAGACCCTGCTCTCTTCGGTCGCGCTGGTCGGTCAATATTGCGCCAAGCTCCTGTGGCCCGTGCAGCTGTGCGCTTTCTACGTCTTTCGCCGGAGCACGACCCTGCTCGACCCGCGCGTCATTACAGGCGTGGCGGCGCTGGTTCTGGGAGCCGTCCTGTTTGGCATACTGTGGCGGCGCGCGCGCACCGCTTCGTTCGCTTTGATTTGGTTCATCGTGACTCTGGGACCTGTCTTAAATCCCCGCTGGATGGCGGCAAATGTCTTTACCGAGCGATATCTCTACCTTCCTTCGGTGGGATTCTGCTGGCTGGCGGCCTGGGGCTGGGTCCGTCTCTGGGAGCGAACCGGGCAGCAAGACCGACGCAAGGCGCTCGTGGCCGCGCTCGGCCTCGTCGCGGCGCTCTACGCAGTTCGTGTGGTCACGCGCAACCGCGATTGGCACGACGACGTGAAGCTCTACACCACGACTCTTGCTTTCTCTCCCAACTCCTACCACATCCGCAACAATCTCGGCACGGTCTATTGGAAGCAGGGAAAAGTGGCGGACGCGGAGCGTGAATGGCAGCGGGCGCTCGAACTCTCGCCACGCCACGCCATCATTCTGAACAACCTCGGTCTGGTCCTTTCGCAGCGGAAACAATACGCGGAAGCAGCCGCATATTTTCAGCGCGCCATGCGCTTCAAACCCAGTTATACCGACCCGCATCTCAATCTCGGAGCGGTGTACGAGGAAATGGGACAGCACGGTGACGCCGAACTGCAGCTCCGCGCCGCGGTGGCGCTTTCGCCCCTGAACGTGGACGCCCGCAACAAGCTGGGCAAGCGCTATTTCGATTCCGGACGGCTCCAGGAGGCGGAGGGGCAGTTCCGCCACTCCGCGGAGAGCGAGCCGAACTGGACGGCCTACGCCGGCTTGGGCGACATCTATGCGCGCTGGAATGAGGGCACACGTGCCGAGCAGGCCTTCCGCCGCGCCCTCGAGTTGAATCCCTATGAAAGCCGCGTGCGGTTCAGCCTGGGATCGTTCTACGCTTCCGCCGGGCGCCGAAACGAGGCCATTCGTGAATTTCAAATGGGTCTTGAAACCGATCCCGCTAACGCGGAAGCGCGGGCTATCCTACAGAAGTTGAGGTCTGATGCCGGGAAGACACCAAAGCCCTAAGAAGACTGTTTGGCTGCTGTGGCGCATGACATTCGTCGGGCTCGGTGTGATGCTGGGCGTCTCGTCCTTTGGCCGAGGGACCTCGCCTGAATCCACTCAAGCGCTCGAGCAGTACGTTCGCGCGCTTGAATCGAGCTACCGCGGCGTGCAGACGCTGCGCGCGGAATTCACCCAGACCCACGTTTGGGGAGCAAGGACGCGCGTCGAATCGGGCACCGTCTACTTCGCTCGCGGGGGGCTGATGCGCTGGGACTATCGCGAGCCTTCGGAGAAGCTCTTTCTCGCCACCGCGAAACATTTGATGCTTTACGTTCCGGCAGAAAACCAGCTGACGCGTTCACCCGTGAAATCCAGCGAGGACGTGCGCGTTCCGTTCCGGCTCCTGCTCTCTCGCCTGAACCTGCGCAAGGTCTTTTCAAAAATCGAATTCGCCGACAACGCAATGAAGCCCCAGCCTGCATGCCGCATCCTGCGGGCATTCCCCAAGCGGGGGCAGGATGAAGCCTACAGCGAGGTTTTGATGGAAGTGGCGCCGACGTTCGACATTCGGCGCTTGGTGGTGGTTTACGCCGACCATAGCCGCATGGAGTTCATTTTTGACCTCATCGAGCGCAACGCCGTCCTGAGTCCCGCGCTCTTTCGTTTTGTGCCGCCTCCCGGCGCGGAAATCATCGAACAGCCGTAGCGCCGGTCCCGCCTGGAGCGGTACTGGCATGTCGTCTTCCATAGTGCCGCCGGGACGGCGCGCTACCGCAGCACATACGACTGAATCGCTGCCGCCACGCCATCCCGGTCGTTAGAGAGCGTCACGCGCCAATCGTCACGCGGCAGTCCGGGGCTGCTGTTCTCCATCACCACGGGCACACCCGCATACTGAAGCATCTCGAGGTCGTTGAAATTATCGCCGATGGCCATCACTTCACCGGAGTTGATTCCCAGGTGTCGGGCCAGAAAAGCGAGTGCCGCCCCTTTGGTACAGCCACGGTTCATCACATCGAGCAGCGAAACGTTGCGCGTGAGGTACTTTGTCCAGGTCAGGTGAATGCTGGCCGCGACGGACGACTCGCGCAATAGGGTCTCAATGGGCTCGACGCTCGCCGGCGGGCCGCCAAACAGAACCTGGATGGGATCATCGTCGAGGAGCGCTTCGAGGTCCGGTGCGAGTTTCAGGCATTCCGGGCTCTGCGTAAGATACCACCCTAGCGGCCCCGTGGAAATCGCGCCCTCCTGCATGGAGACCTGGCCCCGGCCTGGCTTGTCGAACAGCACAGCCACATACGGCCGATACGGGCGGGTGATTTCGAGGATCTGTCGGGCGGCTAAGACCGGGAGAAAGTCCCGATTCAACACCTCGCCCCCTGACGTAGCAATCAGCGCGCCGTTCGAAGAGATCAAAGTCACGGGGCAGGGAATCCGCGCAACGTATTTATTCGCCGAGTGCGACCTCCGGCCGGTCACCACCGCCACGTGAACGCCCCGCGCGGTGGCAGCAAGAAGCGCCTGCTGATTGACGGGCGAAATCTCCGAACGGCTGTTCAGGAGCGTGCCATCAAGATCCAGTGCGACGAGGCGGATCGGCATGGGCAGGGAATTCTAGCACAGTGAGTACGACGCCAAACTCCAGAGAGCACGCGCGATTGACCCTTTGTCGCATGGTCGGATAGACTTCAGCCCGCATGTCGATGGTGTCCCATCTTGAGTGCGCCCGCTGCGCGCGGCAGTATGAACCGGGAAGGGTTTACAACCTCTGCGAATGTGGGTCGCCACTATTGGTCCGCTATAACCTGCGCCGGCTGGACGGAAAACAGTGGCGAAGCCGGTTGGCCGAGCGACCCGCAACATTGTGGCGCTACCGCGAAGTCCTTCCTGTAACCCAGGAGTCGTCGATCGTTTCCCTCGGCGAGGGCTTCACTCCCCTGCTTCACGCGCGGGGCCTGGGCGAGAAACTGGGGCTATCGAACCTCTACTTGAAGGACGAATCCTTGAACCCCACCGGCTCCTTCAAGGCGCGGGGCCTCGCCCTGGCCGTCAGCATGGCGCGCGAATTAGGCATCGAAAAACTCGCGATTCCGTCCGCCGGGAACGCCGGCGGCGCACTGGCCGCCTATGCCGCGCGGGCGGGTTTGAAGGCGGCGGTCTTCATGCCGGAGGAGACGCCCCTGGCCAACCGGCTCGAATGTGTGTTGCTGGGAGCGGAAGTCGTGCTGGTCCCCGGGAGCATCAAAGACTGCGCCCGCGCGCTGGGCGAACGCAGCGTCGAGGGCTGGTTCGATTGCTCGACCTTGCGCGAGCCCTATCGCCTGGAAGGGAAGAAGACCATGGCGTACGAGGTTCTAGAGCAGCTCGATTGGCGCGTTCCGGACGCTATGATTTATCCCACCGGTGGCGGGACGGGCTTGATCGGTATGTGGAAAGCTTTTGACGAGATGCAGGAGTTGGGCTGGATTGAGCGGAAACGCCCGCGCATGTTCGCTGTGCAGTCCACGGGCTGCGCGCCCATCGTGCGCGCCTTCGCGCGCGGGGCCGAGAAGGCCGACGAATGGCTGGAACCAAAAACTATCGCTTCTGGATTGCGCGTGCCGTCGGCCATTGGCGACTTCCTGATGCTGCGCGCGCTGCGCGAAAGCCACGGCGCGGCGCTGGCCATCGAGGACAAACTTATGCTCGAGGCCGTGCGCGAACTCGCCGAGACGGAGGGAATTGTTACGTCGCCGGAGGGCGGCGCCACGCTGGCGGGACTTAAACGGCTCGTGGCCGATGGATTCCTCTCGGGCATCGAAACCATCATCCTGTTTCTCACCGCCAGCGGCTATAAGTACGTCGAAGTCCTCCAGGAACTGGCTTCGGCGAAAGGGAATTAGACAACCATGCAGAAGACCGAGCGGCTGTACTACTCCGATTGCTACCTGCGCGAGTTTGAGGCCCACATGCTTGCCGCCGAACCCGAGGCGAGAGGCTTCCGCGTTTTCCTCGACCGCAGCGCGTTCTATCCTGACTCCGGAGGGCAGCCGTCGGACCGTGGAACGCTGGGCGGAATTCCCGTCATGGACGTGATCGAGGAAGACGACGCGGTCGCACACGTTCTGGAACGCAAACCCGAAGGTGAGCGCGTGACCGGCCAAATCGACTGGCCGCGCCGCTTCGACCACATGCAGCAGCACACCGGCCAGCACGTCCTCTCCGCCGCGTTCGAGAAGCTGGGGAATTACCGGACCGTTTCGTTCCATCTCGGGACGGAGGTCTCGACCATCGACCTCGATTCCGACCGGCTCGGCCGCCGCCAGATTGACGAAGCCGAGGAACTGGCCAATCGGGTGGTGTTTGAAAATCGCGAGGTGCGGATCCTCTTCAAATCCGCCGGCGAAGCCGCCCAGATGGGCCTGCGCAAGCCCACCGAAAGGGAAGGGGAGGTACGGCTGGTGGAGGTGCCCGACTTCGATCTCTCAGCCTGCGGCGGCACGCACGTGAGCCGGACGGGCGCCATCGGCCTCGTCCTGGTGCGCAAGTTCGAACGGCTGAAAGGATTGACGCGCGTGGAGTTTCTCTGTGGCCGCCGAGCATGGGGGGCGGCACGGGCGGACTTTGCCGTGCTGAGTGAAGCAGCGCGTTTGTTTTCCGGTGCGCTCGAAAACGTCCCCGCCCTGATTAACAAGCAGGGCGAGGAACTTCGCGCCGCGCTGCGCGCCAGGGAAAAGCTCATCAAGCGTGTTGCGGACTATGAAGCGCTCGAACTACACGTGAGCGCGCCAGAGAAGAACGGTCGAAAGATTGTTCGCAAAATATTCGCCGCCGAGGACTCCGATGAGGCCAAGATGCTGGCACACGCTGTCGCGCACCAGCCTTCGGCAGTCGCACTAATCGGAGTGAAAGGGAAGCCCGCGACGCTTTTTTTCGCCCAGTCTCCCGGAGGCGCGGCCGACATGGGAAGTATCCTCAAGCAAACGGTTGCGAAGCAGGGTGGCAAGGGCGGCGGCACACGCGATTTCGCCCAGGGCGGAGGACTGGATGAGGCGAAGCTCGACGAAGCGTTGTCGCTGGCGGAAGCGCTGACCGGTTAACGAGCGCCCGCGTGCCGCTGCTGATCCTCAAGCAATGGACAGCTGACCTCGGAAAACAGACGACTCCCTGAATTGTCGGCCCCAGCGTCTCATGTTATATTGATTGAGTTTGCGACAGTGGGCGCGTAGCTCAGTTGGGAGAGCGCGGCGTTCGCAACGCTGAGGTCGAGGGTTCGAATCCCTTCGCGTCCACCAAACCCCTCAAAGACGAAAGTCGAAATTGGAAAATCGAGAAGTATGCGCCACTAACTGTTGACTGTCGACCTTAGACGCTCAACTGCCATCCCCATTTCTCCCTGCCCGCCGCTCGTTCTATAATGGGCCATGCAGTGCCCGAAATGCCAGCAGGATAACGCGGCCACGGTGCAGTTTTGCACGCGCTGCCACGCTCCGCTCCTGTACAAGTGTCCGGCGTGCAAGCACGTGCAAACTCACGGCGGCCAATGCGATAAATGCGGCGTGGATTTCGCGAAGTATTCCGCCATGCTGATCTTCAGCGCGAAAGACGCGGCCGCGCGCGAGCGGGAAAGGACCCGCACGCGCACTTCGATCATCAAGCAGGTGCTCCTTCTCCCTATTACCGGAGGGATTTCACTGGTGAAGTATTTGCTGGGGCTGTTGCGGGGGGAATAAGGGAAGTTAAGAGTTGAGAGTTGAGGGTCCAGACTCGAAGAACAACGGAGGACTGACTACTGACGACAGGCACAGTGCTTCTTCTAGCTTAAAGTCAAAACCCAAAATCAAACGCCCCATTCCCTACATGCCACCTACCACCTACCGTCTTCCTACTTCAGGTTCTTGCTGGCCATATACTTCTTGGCCTTGGCCAGGAGTTCTTTCGCCTGGGGCAGGTTGTCGAGGGCTTTTTGAACCAGGTAGTCAGTCTCGATGCTGAGTTGCGCCGCTTCGTTCTCACCGTAGATGACCGTAACGAGCTGCAGGCGGATCCGCTTCTTGATGTAGTCGACGTTATCCTGGAGATCCTGGTCCGACAATTGGATCTTCTCCTTGGCAAGGAACTCTTTGAATTCCTCGATGACGTCGTCGGTGGCCTGAAAATCGCGCGCGATGGTCTTGTGAGCGCCGAGATAGGATTTCCCGAAGTTAAAGAACGCGCCACGCGACTCGAGCATTTCCTGGGGAGGCGTCAGTTTGGGGGCGGCCACCTTGACGTCGGGGTCGATGCCCCCGCCGCCGTAAACCTCCCGCCCGCCGTCCGTCAGGCGCACCTCGTTGTGCAAGCTGGGGTTAGATTGCGGATGGTAGTAATAGTCGTAAAGCGAAACGTCGGTGTAATCCCGTTGAATCAGCCGGCCACTGGGCGTGTAGTAGCGGGCGGTGGTGAGCGCCAGGCCTGACTTCTCGCTTAACGGATAAACGGTTTGGACCAGGCCCTTGCCGAAGCTCGACTCGCCCATCACCAGGGCGCGGTCGTGATCCTGAAGGGCGCCCGTCACGATTTCCGCGGCGCTGGCGCTGAACCGGTTGATCAGGACGACGATCGGATATTCGTTGTTCCCGTCGGCGCCTTTGGAGGCGTAATAACGCTTCTCGCGCGAGTGCCGGCCGTAGTGGTAGACGATCAACTGATTCTTTTCCACGAAGTGGTCGGCCACGTCCACGGCTTCCTGGAGCAGCCCTCCCGGGTTCCCGCGCATATCCAGGATCAGGCCCTGGAGGTTTTTCTCGTTAAGTCGGTTGAGCGCCTCGGTGAGTTCGTCGTTGGTGGTTTCATTGAAACTCCCGATATGGATGTAGGCAATCCCCGGCCGCAGCATGAACGTGGCATCGACACTGTGCCGGGCGATTTGGTCGCGTGTGATGGTGAACTGCAGCGGCTCGTCGCTGCCTTCGCGCGAGACCGTCACGCGCACCACCGTGCCTTTGGGCCCTTTGAGCATTTCCGCGACCTGTGTGGTGTTAAGGTCCTCGGTCGGTTTTCCATCGACGTGGGTAATCACATCGCCGGGGCGGAGTCCGGCGCGGAAGGCCGGCGAACCCGGCATGGGCAGCAGCACAATCGTCACCAGCTTGCCCATCTTGCCGGGCCGCGCCGTGATCTGCATCCCCACGCCATAGTATTTTCCTTCCTGGTCTTCGCGCAGCTTTTGGAAGGCCCGGGGATCGAAGAAGTTTGAGTGCGGATCAAGAGTGCGAAGCATGCCCGGGATGGCGCCCAGGTTGCTCTCGGGCGGGCCGTAGATGCCCCGGTCGGGGTCCACAGCGTCGGCGTAATTTTGTTCCACGGCGTCATAGACCTTGGTGAAGGCGCCGAGGCTGGTCTGGACGTCGGAGTCTTCGCCCGGGCTGGTTGTGGCCTCGACACGCTGGCCGTACGCTCCGCCGAGGAGCGCGCACAGCAGCACCGTCGATAGAATGAACCACGCCAGCCGCCGCGTTTGTGTCATATGCTGTGAACTCCCACCCTTTGCTAAAGTATAGCATAGCAACCTGCGGCCGCAAAGGGGCGGCGCGGTCCCACCCTGGTTGGATGCAGCCGGTCGCTAGGGGTTTGTTACCCGCCCTCCCGAGGCACCGAGCGCGCGCCAGCGGGGATACGGCTTGACAACCCCTGGAGGGTCCCCTATCATCCCTAAGGAGTGAGGTCGCATTGTTTAGCGGCGATATTGCGTCAATCGGTTTCATTCTCTTTCTCGCCTTTCTGTTATTTGGGCCCAGGAAGTTGCCGGAAATTGCCCGCGTCCTGGGAAAGGGGTTGGGGGAACTGCGCCGCGCGTCCAACGAACTGCGCAACTCCTTTGAAGAGGAAATAAAGAACTTAGACCGCCCCGCGGAAGGAGCGAGTGATCCCGCTCCCCACTATGGCCACAACCATTCAGAACCCGCCCACGAAGAATCCGAACCACGAACCTGAAGAAGAGCATACCGATGGCAGGCAGATGTCGTTCTTCGAACACCTCGAAGAACTACGCCAGCGCCTGATCCGAGCCATCCTTTCGTTGTTCGTGGCGTTCGGAATTTGCTTCTATTTTTCCGACTACATTTACGGTTTTCTGGCCAAACCTCTTACCGACACGCTACACAGTTTGCATCTGCCTGAGAAGCTCGTTTACACGAATCCCATCGACCCGTTCAACCTCTACATCAAGCTTTCGTTCGTGGCCGGACTTTTTCTGGCCTCGCCCTTCATCCTGTATCAGCTCTGGCTCTTCATCTCGCCCGGTCTCTACCGGCACGAAAAGCGCTATGTGTGGCCGTTTGTAACTCTGACCAGCGGCCTCTTCATCACCGGCGGCCTGTTCGCGCACCAACTGGCGCTTCCGCCCGCGCTGCGATTCCTGGTTGAATTCGGAGGGCGCTTCACGCCCTTCATCACCATCGATCAGTACTGGAAGCTCGTCACGACCATCGTGATCGGCGTGGGGCTGGTTTTCGAGCTGCCGGCCATCATCCTCGTTCTCTCGCTCTTCGGCATCGTGACACCCAAGTTCTTGCTGAAGAACGTCCGCTATGCGGTCCTCATAACCGCCATTCTTGCCGCTGCCATTGCGCCCACACCCGACCTGGCCACGGTGTTCATCCTCTGGATCCCCATGGTAGGGCTTTACATTCTCAGCATCGGACTCTCCTGGCTTGTTTACCTGAAAAAGAAACGGGCACGGAAGCATGAGCAGGCCTAGAGGCATGCGAATCGGGGGACTGCTCGGGCTGGCGTGTTTCCTCTTGGTTCAAGTTGGGGCGTGCCACGCGGCCGGGCCCGCGGATCCGGCTTCGTTCAACGGTGGGCGGGCTTTTGAAGACTTAAAGCGTCTGGCCGCTCTGGGTCCCCGGCCTTCGGGCTCTCCGGCCCTGGCCAAGGCCCGCGCGGAAATCCTCCGGCAGCTCAAGCAGGCGGGTGTCGAGGCCGAAGAAGACAGCTTCGTGGCTGCCACTCCGTTCGGCAGCGTCCCCATGAGCAACCTGATCGCACGCCTTCCGGGCGAGCGGCCCCAGATCATCATCCTGGCAGGGCATTACGATACCAAACGCTACGATGACATCGTCTTCACCGGCGCCAACGATGGGGGCTCGAGCGCCGCGTTCCTTATTGAAATGGCCCGCGTGCTCGCGCACCGAAAAAACTCGTATACATACTGGCTGGTTTTTTTCGACGGGGAAGAGGCATTCCAGCAGTTCACGGAGACGGACGGGCTTTTTGGGAGTCGTCACCTAGTTCAAAAACTCACCGCCAGCGGCCAGTTGAGCCGCTTCCACGCAATGATCCTGGTGGACATGATCGCCGACGCCAAACTCAACATCTACCGTGATATGAATTCCACGTCCTGGCTGGCCGATTTGGTCTTCAAGACCGCGCGGCGTCTGAATTACACCCGGTACTTTGTGGAAGAGCAGCGGGCTTATGAGGACGATCACATCCCGTTCGTGAACGCGGGCGTCTCGGCCGTCGACCTCCTCGACCTCGACTACGGCCCGAACAACCGTTATTGGCACACGGCCGAGGACACCATCGACAAGTGCAATCCCGCGAGTCTGACCATCGTGGGCCGCGTGGTGATGGCGACGCTCGAAGAACTTGAGAAAAAGCAGGGAGTAGGGAGTAGGAACTAGGGAGTGAGGGAAAACACTCTCGAATTATTTCGCTCCTTGCGAGGCTTGCGGCTGCTCGACTGCTTGTTTCTCTTCCTACTTCCTACTTCCGATTTCCTGCTTCCGATTCACATTTGACCCATGACTAACCTCGGCGCGCTGGCCATTTTCACCGTATTTGTGCTCGGACTGTTGGCTCTCGACCTGGGCCTGCTTCAGCGCCGCCCGCGGGTCCTCCCCTTCCGCGAGGCCATCGGCTGGTACATTTTCTGGGTCACGCTCTCCATCGCCTTCAACATAGGCCTGTACTTCTGGCGAGGTTCGCAGCCGGCGCTGGAATTCCTGACGGGCTACGTCTTGGAAGTTTCGCTCTCCATGGACAATGTCTTCGTGTTCGCCGTGATCTTCAGCTACATGGCCGTGCGGGCGGAGTTTCAACACCGCGTCCTGTTCTGGGGAATCGTGGGGGCGCTGGTGATGCGTGCAGCATTTATTGGGTTGGGTGTGGCGCTGGTGGGGCGCTTTCACTGGGTGCTTTATGTTTTCGGCGTATTTCTGCTCATTACCGGCGCCAAGCTGCTCCGCGAAAAGACGGCGGCGTTTCACCCCGAGCGCAGTCCGGTGCTGCGCCTGGCCCGCAAGCTATTCCCCATCACGGAGAACTACGAGGGCGCTTCCTTCTTTGTGCGGCGCGACGGCCGCCGCTTTGCCACGCCGCTTTTCCTCGTCCTGCTGCTCGTTGAGACCACGGACGTACTCTTCGCCGTGGATTCGATCCCCGCCATTTTCGCCGTCACGCTCGACCCTTTCATCGTCTTCACCTCCAACGTCTTCGCTATCCTGGGACTGCGCGCGCTCTATTTCGTCCTGGCGGGCGCCATCCGGAAATTCCGTTATCTGCGGGCCGGACTGTCGCTGGTGCTGATGTTCGTCGGCGTGAAGATGCTGGTCGTCGGCATCTACAAGCTTCCCACCCTGCTTTCGCTCGGGATTATCTGCGGGATCCTGGCGGTGGCCGTCGTGGCTTCGCTGGGGGTGAAGGTAGAAGCGGAAGTGGGAAGTAGGAAGTAGGGGGAAACCGCGCCGTCCCGCGGGCTATCCCTGGTATCTGTGCCCCGCCGCAACGGCCCGATATTTCCTTACTTCCAACTTCCCATTTCCTACTTTCGGTTCTTCACCTTGCCCCGCGCGGCCCGGCGGCGTTTCTAAGGCCGGGTATGTTTTCGCTGAAGAGAACCTCGGATTGCTTGGAAACGTAGGAATGTTGAGGCGGCACGATTTCATTCTTGAGGGGAAAATCCGTACGATAGTGCGCACCGCAGCTTTCTTCGCGGGCGAGCGCAGAGCGCGCAATCAGGCGGGCAACTTCCAGGATGTTCTGAGCCTCGTAATACTGCCGGTGGGGAGCGCCTGTCGGGGGGAGCGAGATCGCCAACAAGCGCTTCACGGCTTCCTGCAATTCCTTGCCGCGTCGGATCACTCCCACCTTATCCCACAAGACAGAACGAATTTCGCAGAGGAGTTTGTCAACCTGGGCCTGCCCCAAGCCAGGGTGCTGCGCGGGCGAAGAGAGCGCGGCCCCCGCCGGCTTCGCTGCTGCGGCCCGCTCCGCCGAGGCGGCGGCTTGCGACTGCTCGATCATGGCGCGCGCGGCGGAGGCGCCGTACACCAGACCTTCGAGCAGGGAATTGCTCGCCAGGCGGTTGGCGCCGTGAACTCCCGTGGCGGCGACTTCGCCCGCAGCGTAGAGCCCTTCGAGGTCGGTCGCGCCTTTCAGGTCGGTCGCCACACCACCCATGGCGTAGTGCGCGGCCGGCCGCACCGGCATCAAGTCCGTGGTGATGTCGAGGTTGTACTCGAGGCAGGTGGAATGAATCCGCGGAAAGCGCTTCTTGATGTGCTCCGCGTCGAGGCTCGTCAAGTCCAGGTAAACGAACTCACTTTTGCAGCGGTGCATTTCCGTCACGATGGCGCGTGAGACCACGTCGCGCGGCGCCAGTTCGGCCGCCTCGTGATAGCGGGGCATGAAGCGTTCCAGATCCAGGTTGCGCAACTGCGCGCCTTCACCGCGCAGCGCCTCCGAAAGCAGGAATCGCGGCGCACCCTTCATATAGAGCGCGGTGGGATGGAACTGCACGAACTCCAAGTCGCTCAGCATGGCGCCCGCGCGCCAGGCGATCGCCACACCGTCGCCGCAGGCTACGGAGGGATTCGTCGTCTCCTTGTAAACCTGTCCCAGGCCTCCTGTGGCCAGAAGCACCGCGTCCGCGTGAACCTTCCTCAGGACGCCGCTTTTCTCGTCCAGGTACTCCACGCCGCACACGCGCCGCCCGTCCATCAGCAAGTCCACGGCAAACGCGTAGGGCTGCACCTGAATGGCGGGTAGCGACTTGGCCTTGGCCATTAGGGCGCGGAGGATTTCCCGGCCGGTGGAATCGCCGTGCGCGTGCAGCACGCGCGAACGGCTGTGGGCTCCCTCGCGGGTGAACGCCAGCTTTGTCCCGTTGCGGTCGAACTTCATCCCCCACTCGATCAATTCCTGGATCAGGCGCGGGCCTTCTTCGACCAGGATGCGGACCGCTTCCTCGCGGCAAAGCCCGTCACCGGCCAGCAGCGTGTCATGAAGATGCAGGGATACTTCGTCGTCCTCGCTCAGTGCCGCGGCGATCCCGCCCTGCGCGTACTCGGTGCTGGATTCATACAGTTCGCCCTTGCTGAGCACGTGGACGTGCCCCGCGCGTGCCAACTCAATCGCGGCGCGCACGCCGGCAATCCCGCTGCCCAGGACAAGAAAATCCACCCCATGACTTTTTGCACTCTGCATGAAGGCCTTAATGATAGCCTTCGCTCCGCACCTTCGCAACTGCTAGTGTCGCTCACGCGCTCCTCGGCCCCAAATATCACCCACGGTAAAGCCGGTGGGGAAGGGGTCGTCGGATTCCAGGGCGTACTGAGCGAGCCCGCGGATTGGTCGCCGGCAATATGAGGTTGCAGTTCGATGCCGGGTAGCCGCGCGGCTCGCGCAGCATCAGCTTGCGCAGATCGTCCTGCTTGGTTTCCAGAAAGACCTTCTTCTCGAACATGGTCGCGCCAGGGATATCCGGCACGCCCCCCACAATGACCCGCCCGGGTTCGCCACAGGCGTGGGTATCAACCGCACTGATCATCTTTGAGAATTTCAAAAGGATTTCTCCTTCGGCTGAGGTGGCTCGGATTATTGTGCGCCTACGGGATCAGGCGCAAGAGGAGCCTATGGCTCGCGCTGCCGACAGCCGACCGAAGAAAACTGCTCGTTTTCGTGGACCCTGAAATTTCTACACACTCCCGGCAAAAACGCACTTGCGTGGCAGGCGAAAAACAAGCCGGAACATCCCCAATCGTCTTGCAAAGTAGTGAGTTGCGAACACCCTCGTCCTGGCATGCTGCTTGCTCATTCTTTGAGTGGCAAATAGCTGGAGTAACGTAGAACGGAAAGACAATGGAGCGCGGAGCGTCGCGGCGTCCTCTGATCCCGGGGTTGTCTGCACAGATGACGACCCCGGGCGCCGCGACTGGCGCCGGCGCGGGGGGTGGCACGGCCACGGCTTACGCTACCGGCAAAAGGAATATCGTGCTGCCCTCGGAGACTCGCTTGAGTTTCCGAACCAGGCAACCGCTGAGCATTACCAGAGCGACCTGATTTTATTTCTTCCTCTTCATCCAACCTCAGGGGTTCCCACCTAACCCAGAACCAGCGATCATGGCACGGCCCAGGCGCAAGTAAATGGGCCGTGCCCCTTCCCTTTGTCACCCCGCAGCTCATCAGTGTCTCTAGCCCGAAGGCCGGTCATTTCCGAAGGGAGCGATTCTCTTTTGGCTTCCTGGCAGGCTCAGCGGGCCGTCCACCCGCCGTCGATAAGAATCGTATGCCCGGTTATTAGGGAGGCAGCCGGCGAGGCCAGGAAGACGACCGCGCCGGCGACATCCATGGGCTCACCGATGCGGTGGAGTGCGGCGATGCGCTCGATCGTGTCGGCGCGAAAGGCCGGGTCCGCCAGCGCCTCTTCAGTGCCGGGCGTGAAGATAAACGTTGGGGCCACGGCATTCACCGTGATGTTGTGCTTGCCCCACTCGATGGCAAGGCATTTGGTAAGGTGGGCGATCGCGGCTTTGGTCATGCAGTACACCGATTCGGTCGGCAAGGCGACAAAGCCCGCTTGCGAGCTCAGATTAATAATGCGTCCATGTTTCTGGCGGATCATCACGCGCCCCGCTGCCTGGCTGGCGAAGAACGTTCCCTTCAGGTTCACCGTCAGCGTCAGGTCGAAGTCTTCTACGCGCACGTGTTCCGCCGGATTGCCGGGCGCGAGGCCAGCGTTGTTGACCAGAATATCGAGCCGTCCGAAGCGCGCCACCGTGTCATCGACGGTGCGTGAAATCTGATCAAGGCGCGTCATGTCCATCTGTAATGGGATCGCCTGCCGGCCGAGAGTTTCAATCTCGCGCGCCAGGCCGTCGCCGGTGTTCACATCGCGCAGACCCAGGGCCACGTGCGCCCCGGCTTGAGCCAGCGCCAGCGAGATCGCGCGCCCCAGCCGTCACCAAGGCCACCTGGCCGGTCAGGTCGAATCGGGGATATCCATTCATGACGACTCCTTTGCTATCGCCTTTGGACGGGCTTTTCTCCCTCGGGCCTCGGTACGAAGATGTCCTGCCATGCCAGCCCGCATTCCTTCACCATTTCCAGGCAGTATTCGATGCGCCCCAACTTTCGGTCCGTATTATTCGTGCCGAACGAGAATTTGATGCCTGCCTGCTTCGCCGCCTTGATGAACGCCGCGCTGGGGATTCGGTAGGTGTTGTTGATCTCAACCGCCACGTCGTTCCGCTTCGCCGCGTCAATCACGCGCTCGATTCGCTCCGGTGTCCAGAGGCGGTCATACTCAGACGCGATCACTTTGGGGAGGAACGTGGGATTAACGTAGATGTCGATTGGCTCGTGATTGAGCACGCCGAGGATGCGGTCGACGCACATGTCCATGAACCGTTGCTGGTTCTTGATCTCGCCCACCTCGTCCTCAATCCAGAGGCGCATACGCTTGCCGTTGTCGTCGGTGAAAGTCATGGCATCGGTAAAGGCGTAATCGAACTTCGCGATGGTTTCCTTAGAGAACAATTTCACCCATTCCCGCCCTTCGCCTTGCATCGCCACGAAGACGGGCTGGCCCTTCATGTTCCGCAGGTATTCCTCGGCCGCCGCGTCGTTCGTAACCGTGAATCCGAGCCCGCAATTGACCGCGATCCCGTATTGAATTCCGAGCCGGCGCGACTCCCGCAGCGCGTCCTCGAGCGTCAACCCACCCTTCAGGTGGACGTGGTAGTCCACCACCGGGAAGTTTCCCGCGTTCAAGCGCAGCAGTTCGCGGTAAACATCGTCCACCACGGGCCGCTCGTCGCTTGGTGTCGGCAAATCATCCGGCAGCGGCCTGACCAGGATGTTTCGGAAGAGGACCTTTGAGTTGGGGTCGTGACACTGTAGCGCAAACGTGCCCCGGTCGAGAACGCGCCCCGGCGCGTCGCTCGCTGTGACGGGCGGGTCCGGCTCGACGTAATCCACCAGCAGCACGCCGTTCAGCCACACTTGTACTTGCTTGCCTCGGACGAGGATGTGCAGTTGGAACCATTCATTGTCGTTGACGAGGGCCTTGTAAACATTGCGCACACCGTAGAGCGATCCGGTCTTCCGCCGCTCGCGATAGTTCGCATCGCCCTGCTGAGTGTTGTTAATCTGGACCTCGAAACCTTTCTCCGGCCAGCCTGACTGGAGCTTGGTGTGGAAATAGATCCCGGAGTTGGCGCCCGGTCGCGCCAGCACGTCAGCTTTCAACTCGAAGTTCTTGAAGTCTGCATTCCGCACCTTTCCTGTATAGAACAGGTGGGAGCGCGGTCCGTCGGCCGCAATCTGGCCATCCCGCACGCGGAAAGAGTTTTTGCTCTCGCCCGCCGTCCAGCCGTTCAGGGTGTGGCCGTCAAAGAGCGGAACCCAGTCGTTATCAGCTCTCAATACGGTGGGAAAAACCAGTAATGAAGCCAGTAAATCACGTCGTGAAATCGGCACCATGGGTCATCCTTTCGGGACTTGTTTGGTCGAGGCAGTATAAGCATGCGAGCCGCAAACAACAAGTTCCACGCACGCCAGGATTAAGCGGACGTTCTTCTGACTCCTGTCTTCTGCGTACTGCCGACTGCCTACTCGTCTTCTAACCGGCGTCGTGGTGTATTATCTGTAGTCTTTTGGTTCACCATCAAAGGACGCACAGAGGTCTCATGCAACGTCTGCGAGTAATCTCCGGGAACTTTGAATATGACGTAGTAGTCGGCGGTGGGGCGTGGAGGATGCTGCGGCGGTTTCCGCTGGGTCGCTACACCTCGGTCATTGTCCTTTCCGAGCGGGGGCTGTGGGCCCGCTGGGGGAGAACCTTCTGTCGCGAGGCCGGGTTGAAAAAGCCCCGGCGAATCATCGTACCCACGGGCGAGCCCTCAAAGAGCTTGAAGATGGCGGAGTGGGTGGCCAAAGGGCTGCTGGCCCTGGGCTCCGACCGGCGCGCATTGTTGATCGCCCTCGGCGGCGGCGTCGTGGGGGATCTCGGCGGTTTCGTGGCCTCCACCTACATGCGCGGCATCGACTACATCCAGGCGCCCACGACGGTCGTCGCGCAAGTGGACAGCGCCATCGGCGGAAAAACCGCCGTCAACGTGGGGGCGATGAAAAACCTGGTTGGTACGTTCTACCCGCCGCGGCTGGTGCTGGCCGAGCCGCGCGTGCTCTCGACGTTGCCGGAACGCGCCTTTCGCTCCGGGTTTTACGAGGTTGTGAAGCACGCCATTCTCTCCGGCATGCCACTCTTCGAGCGGCTCGAAAAGCAGATGGACGCGCTGCGGCCCGACCATGCGGAATCGCTCGGCCCCATCCTGGCACGCGCCGCTGCGGTCAAGGTGGACGTCGTGAGCCGCGACGAGCGCGAGGCCAGCTTGCGGCGCGTCCTGAATCTCGGCCACACCTTTGGACACGCGCTGGAGGAAGTCACCCACTATCGGCGGTTCCTGCACGGCGAGGCCGTCGGCTGGGGCATCCTGGCCGCCGCGCGTCTAGCCGAACGGTTAGGACTTCTCCCTGCCGGGGAGGCCGAACGCATCGCCCGGCTCTTGCGCCGCGTGGGCCCGCTGCCTTTGATCCGCGACCTGGCTCCCGAGCGCGTCCTGCGCCTGCTGCCGCGGGACAAGAAAGCGGTGGGCGGGCGCATTCATTGGGTGCTGCCGGAAAAGATCGGGAAAGTCAAAATCACGGCCGACGTTCCCGCTGCGGATGTCGCGGCCGCCTTCCACGACGCACAGCAGGGCCGCTAAGATGAGTAATCCCGCGCCGCGCGCTGCCCTGGGAAGCCCGCTCGGAACGCCTGACGACCCACGCTCCACCGCGCGCGCCGTGCGCTCGATGTTTGCCGCGGTGACGCCGCGCTACGATTTCCTCAATCACTTTCTATCCTTGGGGCGCGACATTGCCTGGCGCCGCGCCACAGCGCGCGCGCTGCGCGGAAGGCTCGATCGGCCCGGGTCGCTGGCTGTGGATGTCTGCTGCGGCACGGGAGACCTGGCGCTGGCGCTCGCGGAGTACTCGGCAGGGAAAGTAATTGGCGCCGACTTCTGCCACCCCATGCTCGGGCGCGCGCGCGAGAAAGTGGGAGGGGCACGGCAAACTATTTACTTTCTCGAAGCCGATACGCTGGCCTTGCCGTTTCGCGATGATTCGCTGGACGTGGTCAGCGTGGCGTTCGGGTTTCGTAACCTGGCAGACTACGCACGAGGATTGCGGGAAATGCGCCGCGTGCTAAAACCGGGAGGGCTCGTTGCTATCCTGGAGTTCTCACGCGTGCGCTGGCCGGTGTTTGGACCGGTCTTTCGATTTTATTTCCGCCACGTACTGCCGCGACTGGGGACGTGGATCTCGGGCGTGGCGGGACCCTATCAATACCTGCCCGATTCCGTCTCGCGCTTTCCCGACCAGGAATCCCTGGCCGCGGCGCTCGTTGAGGCGGGCTTCAGCAACGTTACTTATCGGAATTTCTTTGGTGGCGTGGCGGCGCTACACCTGGGGGAAAAGCCCTAGTGTGCCTGCTCCCGGACGCCCTGGTACTTGATTTGCCTCTCAGCTCGACCTACAATCCCCGCAAGCTTGAGGCACCTTCCCTCGGCATGAATTAGGACTTGGCGCCGTGATCGGCAAGGTCATCTCTCACTACCGCATCCTTGAGAAACTCGGTGGCGGGGGCATGGGTGTGGTGTACAAGGCCGAGGATACCAAGCTCGGTCGGTGCGTAGCGATCAAGTTTCTACCTCAGGAGTTCGGCAAAGACGCGGTGGCTTTGGCGC
>Ga0315284_10000486_pt1 | contig 54221 bp, 48 predicted proteins | sample YL17G09_16_MG_FD_203696 | JGI IMG/M metagenome (GOLD analysis project Ga0315284, IMG submission 203696) | Sediment microbial communities from Yellowstone Lake, YNP, Wyoming, USA - YL17G09_16 | ecosystem: Environmental > Aquatic > Freshwater > Lake > Sediment | place: USA: Wyoming | collected...
CCATATGATCAAAGAGATCACTGCAAAGGACCTTAACCCCAGACGCTTCATCGACGAGAAAGTCAAAGAGATCAAAGCCACCGTTGGGGGCGGGATGGCGATCAACGCTCTCTCGGGAGGCGTCGATTCGTCAACGGTCACGATGCTCGGGCATCGAGCCCTGGGAAAACAATTGAAAACCGTGTTCATCGAGAATGGGCTCATGCGCGAAGGAGAGCCCGAACATGTCGCCAGCTTGTTCCGAAAGGTCGGCGTCAAGGTGGAAATCATTGATGCGCGGGAAGAATTCTTCTCGGCGCTGAAGGGAATTACAGACCCGGAACAAAAGCGCGAGGCCATCACCCAGACCTTTTACCGACACATCTTTGGACGCATCGTCATGGAGAGCAGAGCGAAATTCCTTCTCCAGGGTACTATCCTGACCGATGTCGATGAGACCGTCGCGGGGATCAAGCGGCAGCACAACGTCTTCGAGCAACTCGGGATCGACCCGCAGGAGGCATTCGGCTACCGCATCATCGAGCCGCTCATTCAGCTTCGCAAGGACGGCGTGAGGAAGGTCGGCAAGGCTCTCGGGCTTCCGGCCGAGGTCTTCCGGCGCATTCCATTTCCTGGCCCGGCTCTCTCGGCCCGAGTCATCGGCGAAGTGATGCCAGAGCGTATCGAAACGGTGCGCACAGCGACCGTCATCGTTGAGCGATTGCTCAAGGGGACCGGTGCGTTTCAATACATGGCGATCCTTCACGATGACCGCGTGACCGGAATGCGGGATGGCAAGCGTGATTTCGGTCAGCAGATCGAGGTGCGTTGCTGGGACAGCATCGACGCGCGGACTGCAACACCGACACGGCTCCCGTTCAAGGTTCTCGAGAAGCTCGCTCGCGAGATTCTCCGCAAGGTGCCTGGCATCGTCAGCGTCACGTACAACATCGCGCCAAAACCCCCATCAACGATGGAAGCGGTGTGATGTCGAATGCGGGTTGATGCAGATTCAGGACGCAACAGCGGCTCGATCCACCACGCCAGCCAAATGCTCGACAAGCATGCCAAGGCTTAACACTTATCGACGCGCTCTCATCGTTTTGGCCGCAGCAACTCTAGCCGACTTCACAGTCCGATTTGTTGTTAACTTTGACACGAGTCGAGTTGTTTCTCTGGAAGCCGTTTTGTTTCTTGTAGCGAGCGCCGTGCTTCTTTGGGCGGCTCGACGCGACAAGGCTGATTCTCTCAACGCACAACGCCTTGATCTCTGGCTCGCCCTGGCTTTTGGCCTTGCCGCCTTGCGCGCGGCACTTTGGGCAAGCGGCTTTCCCGTCTATGTCGCCAATCTCGTGATTCTCGCTCTCGGAGTAGTCCTTGGCGCAGGATTCGTGTTCTGGTCTCGTCGGGCAGCGCGAGAATCCGCCGGCCCCCGTAACGAACGTTGACCTACAATTCGGAAAACTCACAAAAGGAGACTAACACTTTGCGGCATCACGTCAAGCGGAAACAGCAAAATACCAAGATGTGCTTGGTGTGCGGGTTGAAAAACCCGTACGGTCTGAAGACATCGTTCTACGAACTGGAGAACAACGAGCTGGTATCCATCTTCAAGCCGACGGAAGTCCATCAGAGCTATCCCGGTCGGCTCCACGGCGGCATCACCACGGCTTTGCTGGACGAAACAATCGGCCGCGCAATCATGATGCGCTACGAACAAGTGATGTGGGGCGTGACCGTCGAGTTCACAACGAAATTCAAGAAGGCGATCCCGCTCAACGAGGAACTGCGCGTCGTTGGACGTATCACCAACGAAAACACCCGTTTCTTCGAGGGAACAGGCGAACTCTTGCTCCCGAACGGCGAGGTGGCTGCGACTGGTGTCGGCAAATACATCAAGCTGCCGCTCGAGAAGATTGCCGACTTCGATGCGACGGAGCAGGAGTGGAAGGTGGTTCCCTCCGACCACGACCCGAAGGCGATTGAGCTCTAAGAGGACTCAAGGCCAGTTCCTAACGTAATGCCAAAGAATCAAGAAAGGAGTCACACCATGAACCGATGCGTGCTCATCCTGCTGCTGGTCAGCGTGACCATGGCCGGCCCGAGCTTCAGCCAGACGAAATTCGAGACCGATACACTCCAGGCTCGCGGAGGCAATCTCCAGATCTCATTCCTCGGCCACGGCTCAGTGATGTTCGTGTTCAAGGGGAAGGCCATCTATGTCGACCCGGTCAGTCAGTATGCTGATTTCTCGAAAATGCCTAAGGCAGATCTCATCCTCGTCACCCATGAGCACGGCGACCACCTCGATAGCGTGGCAATTGAGAAACTTCATACCGACAAGACAATGATCGTTCACACCGAAGCTTGCACGCGGAAGGTGCGTGGAGGATCGGTGATGAAAAACGGAGAAGTTCGGACGGTGGAGGGGATAAAGATCGAGGCCGTGCCCGCGTACAACATTGTGCACATGCGCAGCGAGGGAGTCCCGTTTCACGCGAAGGGTTCAGGCAATGGCTATGTGGTGACGCTTGGCGGGAGGAGGATCTACGTGGCAGGGGATACGGAGAACATCCCGGAGATGTCGGAGCTCGGCACCATCGATTGTGCGTTTCTGCCGATGAACCTTCCTTACACAATGACGCCGGAAATGGTGGCCGAAGCAGCAAAAAGAATCAGACCGAAAATCCTTTACCCCTATCACTTCGGCAACACCGATACCGCCCGGCTCGTGGACCTGCTCAAGGACGAGAAGGGGATCGAGATACGGATGAGAAAAATGCAGTAGGTGCAATGAGAGAAATGATGGGACAGGAGCCTAGGAGCAGCGGTTTGAGAGTGAGGCGGTTGAAACTCTCGTTCGTTATACTAGCCCTCTTTCTTCCTCTCGTGGTCCTGAGCAGCTGTGAAGACCCCGGCTCATCTCTGGACGTGGAGACGGCAATTCAAGGGCAGGTTTACTCAATAGGTGCGCCCGGTCCGGTACCTATCAATTGGACGCCTCCACCCCTCGAAATGGTATGCACCATCATCGTCTTGGACACTGATAGAAATCTTGTAAAGGAGTTCACGACTGACGAAAAAGGAAGATTCAAAACCTCTCTGCGGCCAGGCACGTACTACCTTCGCGTCAAGGAATCTCGCATCCCTGCAGAGACCGGACCGTACGAGGTCAGACCTGGCGAGATAGTCACCGTTCGGGCACATTACGACAACGGGATGCGGTAGGGCGAGCATTTGCGGTTACTTGAAAAGTTGACGATACTCTTAGCGTTGCGATCCATGTCACGCACTGAGGAAGCCTTAACAACCAAAGAGGAGAGTGCCATGTCACGTCGAATTAACTCAATCGCTACTATCGCTGCATTGTTTCTTGGCATAGCGTTTGCGCAGAATGAGGCGCCACTGACACGTGATGAAGTTGCCTCCATCAAGAAGAAAATTGTCAGTGTTCTAGATGCGCTCGGTCAGCCTCCAGCGGGCTACTCGTCGGAGAAAGAGTCCTTCCACCTCCCGACGGATGCATACAAAGCTCAAGAAGGCGGACTGTTTTATCCAATGCATGCCTCGGTTGATCGGACATATGGCACGCAAAAGAAGGCAGAAAAATCCAGTGCCGATTTTACAAAGGAATACGAAAAGAAAATCGCAGAAGCACAGGCAAAAGGAGACTACCAGGCGATGACGAAGCTGGTTCAGGAAATGCAGAAAAAGGTAGGTGAAATGCAGTTGAAAACCATCGAAGGGAGGAAGGAGCCGATCAGCGTCAGGGTTCAAACCAATTCCGATCCTGTCGCAACGATTGACCCGGATGCAGTGGTCTTCGAGCGTTCAGGTGTCATCGCATTGAAGTCCAAAAGCGACGATTCAGCGGAGAAGGCTCAGGTATCTGTCTATTTTGACCCCGTCTCCCTCAAAGATACCAAGCAACTCTCGAAAGTGAATATGAAACTGCCGGAAAAAGGCACAAGTTCGAAGACGGCCATTTTCAACTTCACCATCGAACTGCAGGGTCCAGCTGCCGAAGTCGAGGCATGGGCAAAGAAAATTGACACGAACAAGGTGCTCGCACAAATCGACAAAGCGAAATAGCGTTTGATAGCAGGGCTGGCAATCATCCTCATCTCAGGGCGATTCAAGTTGCTTTCCTGTTCATTGCGCTATTTGAGAATCCTATGTTTGCGAAACTCAAGGAATTCATCGTCGTCTGCATTCATTCCGAATCACCTCTCACCGAAACAGATCTCTCAAAACTTCGAGAGATAATCGTCGCAACCAAACCGCATTACTGGGAAGAGACGGAGCCCGGGATTTTTCTGGCGTTCTTTCTCATCAAGTGGGGCGGCAGGACGAAAAGCCTTAAACTCACCGCAAGCGTCGGCAGCCTCAAGAAGAGAGGCAGCGCGTTCTACGGCTTAGGTGTCGCCAAAGGGGCAGGCAAACTGGTCACGGAAAAGAACTGGTATGGCAAGATCATAACGTGTCCATTCGGCGATGCGGTTAACCAGGCGCTGAAAAGGGCACGCGAGGACGCGCAAAAAGCGGTCGCGGGCGAATTAGATGAAAAGACCATTCCTGGTGTTTGAGGAGATCCAGACAGCACCTCGGCGAAAGCTGTTCACGTTGTTCGGCACGGAATGGACGGCAACGCCGTACGCGTGGCTCAGTCTGCCGTTCTGGTCTCTTCTCGGTGTGTTCACCGCACTTTTTGGCGAGCACGCAAAGGCCATCGAGGGGCGACTGATCATCGGCGTTGGTTACGGCGTGCTGCTCTTTTTGATGAATGCTCTTCATAGTCTCGGACATTCGCTTGCAGGAAAGTTGCTGGGCGCGCCACTTGACGGCATCCTCCTCACTGCAACAAGAAACGTCAACGTGCACAGACAAGATCAATTCCGATTCTCAAAGGGTATTCGCATAGGACGAGCTCTTGGCGGGCCGCTGTCGAATATCCTGTTTGGTCTGATTGGGCTGGTCCTGTGGCAGCTGTTCGCACGTGAGGTGCTGTTGCTGTTCGCATGGTTCAATTTGGCGATTGGGATATTTACCCTGTGTCCTATTCCGTCGCTCGACGGCTGGGTAATCTGGGGCGAGCTTTTCGGCTTCCGGGGGCGTGGATAGAGCAGTGCCCCAGACAGACGAGATCCTGTCCCTCGACGCCCAGACGACACCAATAGTAGAGCTAGATTTGAGAATCTCTATAACTTTCCCACCAAAATCTCGTCCTAATATGTGCGCGCGAAACGTCAAGCTGACAAACGACTACTATGACAACTGAGAGTTCACAATCCGAGAGTGAGCCGAAGATTTTCAATGTGTTGAGGGAGGATCTCCAGAACGCCGATTTCCCCCGGACGATTCGACGCGACTTCAAGGAGCTGAAGGAATTCATGCTCGCCGAAGAACGCCAGAAGCGACTCAAGGAGATGGGCCGCGCGAAGCAGTGGTTCTATATTGCATGGTGGCTGCTGAGGAGCCTGATCCTTAAACTCACACCCGCGAGACGGCTTCTGGTGGTCCTTGGGATTGTCCTGCTGGTGTTCCAGTCAAATGTCGGGGGCAACAATCAACACTACTACATCATTGGAGGCCTGGTTCTTCTCTTTGTTCTCATGCTCGAGCTGAAGGACAAGCTGGTGGCTCAGAAGGAACTCGAAGCGGGTCGCGCCGTGCAGAATGCGCTAATGCCCGAGAGAACGCCCCAAGTGCCGGGGTGGAACATCTGGCTCTTCACGCGATCGGCAAATGAGGTCGGCGGTGACCTTGTGGACTTCGTGCGGATCAGTGACGACAGGTTCGGCGTGGCGGTGGGGGACATCGCAGGAAAGGGTCTGAGAGCAGCTCTCCTTTCTGCAAAACTCCAGGCATCGCTTCGGGCGCTCGCACCGGAGTTCACGACACTCGGTGAGCTTTCGGCAAAACTGAACCAGATATTCTGCCGTGACAGCCTGCCGAATCTCTTCGCCTCGATCTTCTACCTTGAAATCCAGCCTGGCTCAGGTCTTATTCGTGCTGTCAACGCAGGACACCTTCCACCGCTTCTTCTTCGAGGAACGCAAGTTGAGAAATCCGAAAAAGGGGGCGTGGCGTTAGGGATCCTGCCTTCTGCCCAGTTCACGGAGCAGCGCTTCGAACTTCAGAAAGACAACGTCTTTCTTGTCTATTCTGATGGCCTCACGGAGGCGCGAAACGAAGAGGGCACTTTCTTCGGAGAGCAGCGTCTTCTGGACCTGGCGTCTCAACTCGCGAGCCTTCCCGCGGAACGCATTGGAGAGCAACTGGTTGCGGAGATTGATCGCTTTGTCGGAGAAGCGCGAGCGAACGATGACCTTTCCATCGCCATTCTCAGGCGCCTCTAGACCTTTTCCCTCAATTTCTGTAAATTAGACGGCACGTTTTTTCCAGAACCAAGGAAAAACGTGCCTCTCAACTGTCAAGTTCAACACAACCTTTCAGACCAAGGAGGAGCTTCATGGGCAAAGGAGACAAGCGATCTCGGCGCGGCAAAATCTATCGTGGCACCTACGGCAAAACACGCCCACGCAGGAAGAAGAAGCTGCATCAACCCCAGAAGCCAAAACCTCCCGAGCAGAAGGAAGTATAGTTCGTTCTCCCCGCTTGCGCCTGCCTGGGGCGGTCTCAATCAGAAGTCCTAACTCACCGCGCGGCAGACGGGGGATCCTGCCGCGAGAGGTACGTTCATCCTTTCTTTGACCAGGAGCACCCATGAGAAAACGACCGCCTGAAGCGGAGCTGCTTCTCCACTTTCTCGATGAGGCGTACGAGAAGAAAGCATGGCACGGCCCGAACTTGCGGGGATCGATACGCGGCCTGAGCGCCAAGGAAGCGGCATGGCGACCATCCCCAAGACGCCACAACATTTGGGAGATCGTCGTGCACTGCGCGTACTGGAAATATGCCGTGAGACGGAGGATGCTCGGCGAGAAGCGAGGGTCGTTTCCACTCAAGGGCAGCAACTGGTTTGTCCGGCCGGCAACATTAGCTGAAAAAGCGTGGCGGGAGGACATCAAGCTGCTCGAGATTTGCCATCGAAGCATGCGCGATGCGATCGCGGGCCTGAAGCAATCCGATCTCAAGGTTGTGCCGCCCGGCAGCACGGTGAGCAACGCTCGCATCATCTACGGCATCGCGGCGCACGATCTCTATCACGCTGGTCAAATTCAATTGTTGAAGCGTTTGATGAGGTGACAGCCGCGTCAATGACCTCGCTCCTTCTACTTCGTTCGTCCCACGAAACGTTGGGACTCACCTCGCTCAAGCCACAGCCTAGCCCTTTCCCAAGCGGAGAGGGAGCAACGCCATGAGCAAACTCAATTTTGTTATCTTCTTCACTATTTTCTTCATCCTGTACGGGCTGATCAACTTCTATGTCTTTCTCCGCGGATGGCAGAGCATCCCGCCTGATTCTCCTTTCCGCATTCCGTTCCTGGTGATCTTCTGGATTCTTGCGCTCTCCTTCTTCGCGGCCAGATTTCTCGAAAGGGTCGCCATCACTCCGTTTAGCACTGTTCTTGTCTGGGTGGGCAGCTTCTGGTTTGCCGCGTTTGCATATTTCACGCTCGTGGCGCTCATCATTGATGTGCTGCGCCTGACCAACTACATCATTCCGTGGTTCCCCTCATTCATCACCCAGAACTATGATCGGACAAGGCAGATCATCGCCCTGAGCACTGTCGTTGCCGTCACCATCGCGCTTGTTGCCGGCTACATGAACGCGCGGACCCCACGCGTCAAAGTTCTGAACCTCAACGTTCCCAAGAACGTCGACTCGGTCAAGTCGCTCAATCTCGTCGTCGCCTCCGATATCCACCTCGGCACCATCATGGGGGCGAAACGCCTGGATGCAATCGTCGATACGATCAATCGCCTGGATCCCGACCTCGTCCTTCTCCCCGGCGATATCGTCGATGAAGACCTGGGCCCGGTGATCAAACAGAATCTGGGTGAGAAGTTGAAAATGATTCGGTCGAGGATGGGTGTCTTTGCAATTACGGGTAACCACGAGTATATTGGGGGGGTCGAGGAGGCCTGTAAGTATCTTACCGACCACAACATCACCGTCCTGCGGGATTCAACCATCAGGCTCAACGGTACGCTCTTCATCGTGGGACGAGAGGATCGGAGCATCACGCAGTTCATGCGCAAGACGCGAAGGTCTCTAAGTGAACTGATGGTTGATGTTGACAAACAGCAGCCGATCATAGTGATGGATCATCAGCCAATCGGTCTCGATGAGGCTGCAGAGCAGGGCGCGGATCTGCAGCTTTCAGGCCACACGCACCACGGTCAGATCTGGCCGTTCCACCTCATCACGAAGGCAGTTTATGAAGTCAGCTGGGGTTACAAGAAGAAGGGCCAAATGCACGTATATGTCTCCAGCGGCGTCGGAACGTGGGGGCCTCCTGTGCGACTCGGCAACACCCCGGAAATCATCAACATCAAGCTCAGCTTTGGGAAGAACGGTTCATCCTGATCTTTTTGCCCGAAGGTTATTCATCTGTGGAGCAACCCATGACGGCTGAACGAGATCTCTTCTCAGCAATCCGAGACGGCCACGCCGACAAGGTTCGCGAGCTGGTCTCCGCACACACCGAACTCATCAACGCGAGAAACGAGGCAGGACTTTCGGCTGTTCTGTTTTCGGTGTATAACGGGAAGAATGAAATCGCGAAGCTCCTTATCGATCGCGGCGCCCGGTTGGATATCTTCGAGGCAGCAGCAACCGGCACGCAGGATCGCGTCGAACAACTGTTGCACAAAGATCCGAACTCCCTGAATTCCTTCTCGCCCGATGGCTGGACCCCTCTGCACCTGGCGGTGTTCTTCGGTCGGGTCAACATCGCCCACGTTCTTCTCAGCAAGGGAGCAAACATCAACGCTGTTTCGAAGAATGAACAGCGTGTGACTCCCCTTCACTCCGCACTTGCCAATCCAAACAATGCTGCAGTTGCTCAACTCCTGATCGACTGCGGCGCTGACGTAACCATGAAGCAGTCATCGGGTTACACACCGCTCCACTACGCCGCAGCAAACGGATTAGAGTCCATCGTCAAGAATCTCGTTGGCCGCGGTGTTGACACCTCCGTGAGAGACAATGAGCTCAAAACGGCCTATGACCTGGCCGTAGAAAAAGGCTACACAGCGATAGCTGGACTTCTTCAGCGTCCCTGATTCATTGTGAATCCCCTTACTCTGAGCGGGCTGTACGTCTACCCCATCAAATCCGCGGGTGGAGTTTCGCTGACCACCGGACAGCTTGATGATCGGGGTCTCCAGCACGACCGCCGATGGATGTTGGTGGACAATCAGAACTCCTTTCTCACCCAGCGCAAGTTTCCGAGGATGGCGCTGATCTCGGTTGAACTTGCACCAGAGAGCCTTGTTGTGCGTGGACCCGCTATGAAGGACCTGGAGGTTCCCTTTCGGCTGAAGAATCCTGAAACACTCCGCGTAAGGGTATGGGACGATGTCGTCGAAGCACACTCTGCAGGAGATGATGCAAGCTCATGGTTTTCTCAGTTTCTCGGTTTCCCCTGCAACCTCGTCTCCATGCCTGAAGGCGCAATCCGTCTCGTCAATCCCAAGTACGGCCAGTCTCAGATGAGCTTCGCGGACTCCTTTCCCTTGCTGCTCATCTCTGAAGCTTCACTCAACGACCTGAACAGCCGTCTCGACACGCCGGTCCCCATGAATCGCTTTCGGCCAAATCTCGTTGTCCGAGGGTGTTCGCCGTACGAAGAAGACGAATGGCAGGGAATCTGCATAGGCGCGATCGCGATACAGATCGGGAAGCCTTGTTCGCGCTGCACGGTCCCGACTGTCGATCAGAGCACCGGCATCCAGGGAAAAGAGCCAATTGGTACCCTCTCGACCTACCGTTCACGTGATGGCAAGGTCTATTTTGGCCAGAATGTCATCCATTTGAGCAAGGGAACCCTCACTGTCGGCGATCACATTGAGATCATCAGTCGGCGCTAGGTTCTCATCCTCCTCGCCGCATTCCTCCTTTTGCACATCGAGGTGTTCTTCAAATTGCTTCCGCTTTTGAAGAAGCCAAATGGAGTTTGAGGGAAAAAACCTCTACTGTGATCCGAGAGTTGCCGAGGGCGCGAACGACAGCGTCCTTGACGGGCAGGGACATTCTGTGTCAGCATTCCCCTGCTGGCACCGACGTGAACGAGAGTGAAAATGCTTTGCGACCAATCAGACACATCGAGACTATGAATCAGAGGAAAGCCGTACTCCTGCTATTTGCCCTGGCGCTGCTCGTTGGCTGCTCGACCAGGATATCACTTCGCTCAGGCGACCGGATCGTCTTCTTCGGCGACTCGATCACCCAGCTGGGCGTGAAGCCAAACGGCTACGTAAGGTTGATCAAAGCAGAGCTCAGCAACCGCCATCCAGATCTCGGCATCGAGGTCATCGGTGCAGGGATCAGCGGCAACAAGGTGACCGACCTGTTGAACAGGCTCGGCCGAGACGTACTGGATGAGAAACCCAACGTCGTTGTCATCTACATCGGCATCAACGACGTGTGGCACTGGGCGTTGAAGAATCTCCAGGGGACGCCGAAGGATCAGTACGAAAGTGGCTTGCGGGAGATCATCGCGAGAATTCAGTACGCCGACGCCAGCGTCGTCCTCTGCACTCCAAGTGTTATCGGGGAGAAGTATGATGGAACGAATCCGCAAGACGCGATGCTCGAGGAGTACACTGCCATCAGCCGGAAGGTCGCAGAGGATCTCGGCATCCGTCTCTGTGATCTACGAAAAGCCTTCCTGAAGTACCTGGCAGCCAATAACAAAGAGAACAAAGAAAAGGACATTCTCACCGACGATCGCGTGCACCTCAACGATGCCGGCAACCGATTCGTGGCACAAGAGATCTTGAAATCATTCGGAGAGCAGTGAAGCACCGCGATGAACGTTCCTCAAACCGCCGCAAATCAAAAGCCCGACCTGCATCCAGGTCGGGCTTTTTCTTTGAGCCAGGCTCTGTCAGAACCCTATGAGCCGCCTCAAAAATACCTTGTCATGCCCGTGGATCTTAAGCGGCCAGCCCGCCGCGCGTTCTGGCGGGGCATCCAGACATAGCTTTGTTCTGGATTCCCCGCCTGCCTCAATCGTCCTGTAAGGCGGGCAGGCGTCTTGAAATCCGACGGAATGACTTTCCTTTCTTGAGATGACTTCTAGTCTTTTTTTCGCCCACCGACCTTTTGGTCGAGCATGATTAAGCCGGCAGGAGTGTCGCCGAGGTTCTTCAGCAGCTCCATAATATCAAAGGCATTCTTTTCCTCTTCGACCTGCTCGGTAATGAACCACTGGAGCATCACCTGCGACGGATAGTCCTTTTCCTTCACAGCAAGTTCATACAGTGCGTTGATCATCCCGGTCACTTTCTTTTCGTGCTCGAGAACCTTTTTCATGATGTCGAGCGGCGTCTTGAAGTCTGCAGGCGGCTTGTCGATCGCTTCGAGTGCCACCCGCCCCCCTCGCTCGTTGATGAATTCGAAAAACTTCATCCCGTGCTCAGCCTCTTCATCACTCTGCATTTTCATCCAATGAGCGAATCCGGGCAAACTGACCGACTCGAAATGAGCGGCCATTGCCAGATAGAGGTAGGACGAGTAAAACTCGTTCTTGATTTGCTGGTTCATTGCGTCTTGGAGTTTCTTGGGAAGCATTGTCGTGTTCTCCTTTCAGCGTGAGCGAATGGTTGGTGGATCACAGGTTGTGAACGATTTCCCTCTCTACTGGGTTCCCAAAACCCTCACAAGCCAGAGGCTCAGGTCTGGCACGTACGTGATAATCAGCAGTGCGATCGCCTCCAGCAAAATGAATCCGATGACCGCCTTCGACAGATGGAAGATCGATTTTTCAAACCGGAGGCTGGAGAGGAACAGGTTCAATCCCATGGGAGGCATGAGATAGCCGAGTTCCAGATTGGTCAGGAAAATGATACCGAGGTGGACCGGATCGATGTTGAACTTCTGTGCAATCGGCAGGATGAGCGGGACGGCGACGATTGCAGAGAAAATCTCCATCATCATCCCGATGATGATCAGGATGCCGTTCAGGATCAACAGAAACATGACCCGGCTCGAAATGTGCTGTTGAACAGCCTCGAATAGCCTCTGCGGCACTTGTTGGTCAATCAGGTAGTTCATGAGTCCCAATGCGGAGCCGAGGATCATCAGAATAGCACCCACCAGCACCATGCTGCGCTTCATGACACGAGGCACATCACGGACGAGATGCAGATCACGATAGATGAACACCTCGACCACAAAAGCATAGAAAGCGGTGACAGCCGCAGCTTCCGTCGCCGTGAACACACCACCATAAATGCCGCCAATGACAATAAACGGAAGAGGAATCTCCCACGCCGCGGCTTTCATCGCCGACAGGACGTTGCGCCACGAAAAGGGGATCTTGGGCACATGCGATTTCACACTCACACGAAGGCTATACGCGGAAAGCAACGCGATCAGCAGAACGCCCGGGATCAGCCCGGCTACAAACAGCTGATCGATGCTGACCTTAGCAACGAAACCGTACAGGATGATCGGCAGACTGGGTGGAAACAGCAAACCGATGCTTCCGGAAGCTGTCACGAGCCCGAGGGAGAACTGCTCGGGATATTTCTCCTTCAGAAGGATCGGATAGAGCAGGCCGCCGAGCGCGACGATCGTCACACCGGACGCTCCCGTAAATGCCGTGAACAACGCGCACGTGACAAGTGCGACAATAGCGAGCCCCGCCGGCATCCATCCGAACATGGCCTGCGCAAGGTCGACCAGGCGTTTCGGCGCTTTGCTTTCGGCGAGAAGGTAGCCGGCAAACGTGAACAACGGGACAGCAATGAGCGTGGGTGTGTCGGCGATCCTGTAGAGGTCGATAATCAGTGCTGAGGTATCAATATCGGCCGATGTGAAGGCATACAACCCAAGTGCGCCGATGATCGTGAAGAGCGGTGCACCAAAGAAGGCGAGCAGCAGGACGATGATGACAAACAACCAGGTGTTCATTCAACACCTTCCTGCTTGACAACAGCTCTTGCGCGCAGAAGTGCCCGGATCACAAAGTGCACGAGGAGCAGGCCGAAGCCGACAGGGATGATAATCTCGGCGTACCACGAAGGAATTTCCCCAAACACCGTCCGTTTGTCGGCGATCTCCCCTATCACGAAGGTCCACGAGGCGCGGGCAAGCAGGAAACAGATTGACGCAGCAAAGAGATCGGTGACCACTTCAACAGCGGATCGCACACGAGGAGAGAGAAAACGACGCAGAGCGTCAATGTTGATATGCCGGTTTTCGCTTGTCGCGATGGCGGCACCCAGAAATCCGAGCCAGAGGAGTATATGTCGCAGCAGAATGTCAGCCCAGAAGATCCCAGCCGAAAACAGGTTTCGCAGCACTACCTGCAGAAAAGCCATGACGACCATCACGGAGAGCAGTGCGATCAGAATGAAACCTTCTGCTCGCGTCAGGGCTTTGTCGATGCTCTTGAGAGTCTTCATCTTGACCCGCGATGAGAGCTCCGATAATCAGCAACCGCTTTCTCCACCCTGTCGAGGAATTCCTCCGAATAGAGTCTGCCGATGAGCATGCGACGTGAGCGGTTTCCCACTTCGATGTACTGCTGCAGGTCTTTCTCGTTGGCAGTCAGGATTGTGATGCCTCTCTTCTTCAGCTCGTTGAATGCTTCCTTGTTTTCCCTACGGCTTGCCTGAGTAAGCTTTGAGATATAGAGACGTCCGTTCCGCAGAAGGATCTCCTGCAGGTCCTTCGGAAGTTGATCGTAAAATTTCTTTGAGATCAGGACAGCGCCGGCGGCATCTGCCAGTGGAGCATCGACCATATACTTCACCCGGGTATACCATTGCAGCGCGATCGCGGCATACGGCGTTGTGTAGAACGCATCGATCAAACCGGTTTGGAGCGAAGTCATCACATCAACGAATGACAACGGGATCGGATTGATGCCGAGTGCGCGGAACGCTGTTTCCGCGATCGGGTCTCCCTCCCACGTCCACATTTTGATGCCCCTCAGATCCTCACTTTTGCGGATTGGGGCGGACGTGAACACATGGACAAATCCCACCTCTGCCCATCCGAGCAGCGCGTAGCCCCCCTCTTCAAAAGCCTGCTCGAACTCCTTTCCGAACTCTTGATAGAGCTTATCGATCTCTCCCTCGCTGCGCACGAGGAACGGGGAATCAAGAATGCGAACCTTCGGTGCAATCTCTCCAATCCCGACCCCTGTAAATCCACCGCTGTGGAGCTGACCGACGCGTATCTTTCGCAGGATGCTTTTTTCATCCCCCTGCACACCTCCCGCATAGATCTTGAACCCCAGGCGTCCACCGCTCTCCTTACGAACAGCGGCGTCATACTCCTTCATCACATTCATCCATGTGGTCCCATCGGGGGCAATAGTCGCAAACTTGATGGTGTACTGTTGCGCAGAGACTGTGAGTGATGCAAGAACAAGTAATGCGAGAATTGAGTGTAGTCTCTTCACCGGTACTCCTTGGCTATGAACGGAATCTAGAAAAGCTCGTTGAGGCGTTCATGCAGGAGCTTCGCTTTCTTCTTGGCGACGGCATTTGGAAGGCGAGCTTCCGGCAAGATGTCGAGCGAAGCATCATCAACGTTCTTCAGAAGGGACTCGAAAAGCTCCTGATCCTGCTGTTGGACCGCATAGGTCTTTGCATAGTAGATGTACGTCATGAGGAACTTTCCGCCGTTTACGCCGAGGGCGCGTTCGAAGTATTCTTTCGATTTCTCGGGCTTTCCGCCCAACGCCATCGGCGTGCTCCCCTCGATGCTTCCGAGGAACAGATACGATCCGCCAAAGTAGTAGGAAGGATTATTCTGTCGAACAAAATCCATCATGGCAATGACCTTGGGAAGATCTGCGACCGCTCCGACATCGGCTCGGGTGATGTTGATGTAGCTTCCCCACCCGAACGCCGTCCAGAACACCGCCGGAACGTCCTCCGCTGAGAATGTCCCCAAAGCAGCCCGGAAGGCATCGAAGTCCTTGTCGAAAGCCTCCTTCATAGCCGGATTCTGGATCAGAATCCTCTTTCCGTAGTCACGCCCTCGCAGGTAGAAAAGCCGTGCTCGCTCCACACTGTCATCCTCAGCAAACGCCAGCGCGTAGGCATTGTACCCCTGCGATGCCATCAGGAGCAATTCCTTGTTCTCAGGATCCCCTTTGATGAGCGCTTCCACCAGCTTGAGGTTGGAACCGAGAGACTCCTCGGCCAACCGAAGATCTCCCTCTTCGTTGAACGCTTCAAGCCCGTAGTTCATAATGCCACCCATTGTGCGGATGGCTAAAGTCTGCACACAGCCTGACAGCAGAACGGCAGAGAGAACGGTCATCAGTGTCTTGTTCATATGCTTTAACAGACAGAGTTGCAGGAGGAACAGCGACCTCTCACGACGTCGAAAGGAGTTGTCGCAGTGTGTCCATCGTGACGTTTCCGCCAGAAAGAATCATCGCCACACGCTTTCCTGCGAGGCGATCCTTGATCTTCATTGCACCGGCAAGTGAGGCCGCCCCGGCCCCCTCGGCAACATTGTGCGTGTGTTCCAGGAGCAGCCGCATCGCCTGACGAATTTCGTCGTCCGAAACCAGAATGAAATCGGAGAAATTGCGCTTCATGATCTCCACGGTCATCGCAAACCCTACCCTCGTTGCCAGACCTTCGGCAAATGTCCGCATGACTTCCGATGCAACAGGTTTGCCTTCCCGCCATGAGAGGTATGCCGCCGGCGCCTCGGTTGATTGAACGCCAATGATTTGGATGGCGGGGTTGATCGATTTGACCGCGGTCGATATCCCGGAAGCTCCACTCCCCCCTCCGACAGGCACGAGGATGACATCCACATCGGGAAGATCCTCCAGAATCTCCAGACCGATCGTGCCCACCCCGGCAATGAGAAAAGGCTCATTTGCCGAGTGGATATACCGGTACCCCTTCTCCCTGCTCACACGCTCGACGTATTCACGAGCCTCATCGAAGTCCTTGCCCGCAAAGACCACTTCAGCGCCGAGTCGTTGTATCGCTTTCACCTTATCGGGATTGTTGCCATGCGGGACGACGACAACCGCCTTCACGCCGAAGGTGTGGGCAGCGTACGCAACAGACTGGCCGTGATTACCGGTCGAGGCGGTCATGACGCCTCGCTTCCGTTCATCTTCACTCAGTCTCGAAACGAGATTGAGCCCGCCCCTGACCTTGAAGGCGCCAATGGGCTGGTGGTTTTCGTGCTTCACATACGCCTGGCATCCGAGCAACTCAGTGAGCCCGGCGTAAAAATAAAGTGGTGTGCGATTGAGATAGCGTTGGACAACCTTTCGAGCATCGAGGATATCTCGAATCCTCACAGCATGGTCCGAAGGCACGGTGTTTGTCTCGATGTCGCTCGCTCCTGCAGAAGAAATCACGGGATAGTTTCGTTGTAACTGCCAAAAATATACGGAAAAAAGGGTGAGTTTCAAATCAGAGGACTGCAACTGCATAGCTTGGGTAGCTTGGGATCGGCTATTGCCTCGACGATTTGTAACTGTTCCGAATAACACCTACCTTCAGGTTGGCATTTCCAGATGCCGTCGTCGCCGACGTGGCAATTGTACCCTCTCCCGGCACATCAAATAACCGTTCGTCCAGCGTTGGTCTAGCTCCAGATGCGCATACTTCTCGTTGAAGATGAAGCAAAAGTCGCTCGCTTCATTCAGGAAGGTCTTGCAGCCGAGGGGTATGAAGTTGTCATAGCCACGGATGGTCGTGCGGGCGAGAAGAAGGCGCGTTCGGGAGAATACGACCTCATCCTTCTCGACATTCTTCTTCCCAAGAAGAATGGCTTTGAGGTTCTGCAATGCCTGCGTAAGGAGGGCGTGAAAACCCCGGTGCTGATGCTGACAGCGCGCAGCGCGACCGAGGACATCGTTCAGGGGCTCGATCTGGGGGCAGACGACTATCTCGCGAAGCCTTTTGCCTTCAACGAACTCCTCGCACGCATTCGCTCACTCCTTCGTCGAGAGCGGCAAAGTCAGACGGCCCTGAAGGTTCACGATCTCCAGCTCAACACGATCACGAGAAAAGCCACGCGTTCCGGCACACCGATCGAACTGACGACGCGCGAATATGCGCTCCTGGCGTATCTCATGCGAAACCCGCGCAAGCTCGTCTCCCGTCAGCAGCTTGCCAAGGAGGTCTGGGGATTCGATTTCGATCCAGGCACGAACATCGTCGATGTCTACATCAACCACCTCCGGAAAAAGATCGATCAGGGGTTCGACAAGAAGCTTCTCCGCACTGAGCGCGGCAAAGGATACTACCTGTCGGATAAGGAACTGCGCAAGAGCAAGAAATGACCTTGTTTCACTCCATCCGGACGAAGCTGACGCTGTGGTATACCGCGGTGCTGGGGGTCGCCTTGCTGGCAGTCGGTGGAACCGCGTACTTCTTTACACGCGCGACCCTCACCGAGAACCTGAACCTCTCCCTGCAAAGCGAGGTCAAGTGGGTCAATGAGTTTATCGAACCGAAGGCAAGGAAGGTCCGACTGAAACCATCCGCTCGCCTGGAACTGCAGCGCCTCAAAAAAGAGGCGCAGCCGCAGGCTGAGACGGAGCAGGAAGAGGCCGAAGCAGCCGCCGTCGACGAGATCTGGAATCAGATCTACCAGCATACGATCCTGAGTCCGCGGCGTCAGTACATTCAAATCCTTGACCGCAATGGCGACCTTCTCTATCGCTCCCCCAGCCTTGGAAAACAGTCGCTCCAGCACGCCGAGATTCCCTACGGTTGGATCAAACTCATCACAATTCGGGACGAGCAGGGGCGCGAACTCCGCCTGGCGGTGACTCAAAACGACTATGTAAAGATTTTCCTGGCTTATCCGCTGGAGGAGCTCAACGAGGCGCTTGACGGCCTCTTCTCCAATTACCTCTGGCTTTCCCCTCTTGCTCTCCTCATCTCGGTCATTGGCGGGTGGTTCCTCGCCCACAAGTCATTGAAGCCTGTTGATACCATCACCAAAACAGCGCGGAAGATCACCGCTCAGAACCTCAGCCAGCGCCTGCCAACACCAGGGGTCGACGACGAAATCGGCCGGCTAACGGCGACCTTCAACGATATGATCGGTCGTCTGCAGGAATCCTTTGCGCAAATCCAGCGCTTCTCAGCCGATGCCTCGCACGAGCTTCGCACACCGCTGACCGTCATGCGCGGCGAAATCGAGGTTGCGCTGCGCAAGAAACGTCTCCCCCAGCCAACACGAGAGCTTCTGACGAGCGTCCACGATGAGCTCGTGAGACTCTCTTCCATCGTCGAGAGCCTGATTACGCTCATCAGGTCCGACTCGGGCCGCCTCACGTTTCAGTTCGATGACGTGCAGCTTGACAAGATGATGGAAGAAATTTCCGAGGATGCTCGCGTGCTCGCGACCAAAAAGAAGATTCAAGTGGAGGTCAGGCGGATTGAACCCGTCAAGATGCGCGGCGACGCTTCTCGCCTCCGCCAGTTGTTCCTCAATCTGATCGAGAACGCCGTGAAGTACACTCCACCGCATGGGAGGATCACCCTTTCGCTCCAGCAATCAGATGGGGCGGCAAGCGTGCGCGTGCAAGACACCGGCATTGGGATCGCGCGAAAAGATCTGGCCAAGATCTTCGATCGATTCTATCGTGTGAAGCAAGATGGATTGGAGCACATCAGCGGCAGCGGACTCGGTCTCGCCATCGCACAGTGGATCGCCGAAGCACACCACGGTACCATCAACGTCAAGAGCCAACCGCGAAAAGGAAGCACCTTCACCGTCACCCTTCCGTTGTCGTGAACAACTTCCATTCAGAAAGAAGTCCTCACACTTCTAAAGTGCGTGGGACTTTTCACTCACCTTGATTTTCGTCCCTTTTTTCGCTAACTAACACTCAAGGCTCAGAACTCATCCTCCATCATGCCCCGCATGCGTCACTCCAGAAGAAGTGCTGATCGACGAAATCCAGTCAGCCGGCGGCTGCGAAAGACCTACTTCTTTTCCGATGCCCACCTTGGGATCGGGACCAAGGAGGAGGATCGCGAGAAAGAACGTGCGTTGATTCGATTCCTGGACACCGTCGAGCGGGACGGTGAGCAGCTCTTCATCGTGGGGGACCTCTTCGACTACTGGTTCGAATACAGAACGGTTGTACCCAAAGGGTACTTCCGATTGTTCTCCAAGCTTGCAGACTTGTCCGAGGCTGGCATCAAGGTCATGTATTTGGCCGGCAACCACGATTTCTGGCTCCGGACCTACTTTCGTGACGAGCTCGGGATGGAGGTCTACCCCGACCCAATCGAGCGAGTGATCCTCGGGAAGCGATTCTATATTCACCACGGTGATGGTCTCCTGAAAACCGACACGGGATACAGAATTCTGAAACGCGTCCTTCGCAACAAGGTGAATATCTTCCTATTCTCGCTGGTTCATCCCGACCTAGCCGGACGGATTGCACGGTGGTCGTCACAGAAAAGCCGTCAGCATACATCCAAACGGTCCTTCGAAGGGGCTGATATGGCGGAATTCGCCGAAGGGAAGATCGGCGAGGGCTTTGATTTCGTTGTCATGGGGCATCACCACGCCCCCTGCGTGAGGAACATCGGGTCAGGCGTCTACGTCAATCTAGGAGACTGGATTACGGAACAGACCTATGCAGTCTTTGACGGAAAAAGAATGAGCTTGAAGAAGTGGTCGAAGTAATGAGAAATTCCCGGAATCTTCACGACTTCGGAAATCATCCTGATTAGATTCCCGGAATCTCGAAGATTCCGGGAATCTACCTGACAACAATGCCAAAGCGAACGTACAGCTCAGAGGAATTGAAGCGATACTTCAGCGACCCGTCGTACCGCAGGTCCTTCCTCCCCCGTGGCAAGCGCTTCCTGCGCCGGAATTGGAAGATTTTCCTGGCGGCAGCCCTCCTACTGACAGTGGGAGTGATATGGTACGGCTTCTATGTTGCCCAGGGTCTCCCCTCCCTCGAAAAACTGGAGAACCCCAATCCCGGGCTGGCCACCAAAGTCTATGCCTCTGACGGTGCCGTGCTCGATCAGTTTGCAGAAGAGAATCGAACCCACATCGCCCTCGACAAGCTCCCGCAAGGCCTCATCGATGCCCTTATTGCGACAGAGGACAAGGATTTCTATAACCACTGGGGTGTGAATCTCCCACGGTTCTTCCGGCAGATGGTCATTAACCTGGTCACCTTCCGTCAGGCCGGAGCCAGCACGATCACACAACAGCTTGCGAGAAACCTTTACAAACTACAGGGAAAGCAGGAATCTCTCTTCGACAAGATTACACGGAAGATCCGTGAATTCATCACGTCGGTTCAAATCGAGCGGAATTTTACCAAGCGGGAAATCCTGGAGCTGTATTTCAACGTCTCCTGGTTCGGCCGCGGCACCTACGGAATCGAATCAGCTGCACAACGCTATTTCAATAAGTCGGCTGCGGACCTCACCCCGCCGGAGTACACGTTGCTCGTCGGGATGCTCCAGGGCCCCGGTTACTACGACCCGATCAGGAACACGGAGCGCGCTCTCCATCGCCGCAATGTTGTCCTCAGCCAGATGGTTCGCGATGGCCATCTGAAGTCCGAAGAAGCGGAGAAGATCAAATCCGACTCCCTGAGTTTCCGAACGCTTGAGCCGGAATTTCGGACCGGCATTGCCCCTCACTTTGTCGAATGGGTGCGACAGCAGCTGGAGCAGAAAACGGAGACATATGGGTTCAACGTGCTGCGGGACGGCTTGAGGGTCTACACAACGCTCGACAGTCGGATGCAGCGATACGCAAACCAAGCAGTGGACGACCATTTGACGAAATTCCAGCAGCGGTTCGACGAATCATGGGATTGGAAAAAGCACTTGGACATCCTGCGCGACAACGTCGACAAGATGATCCGCGATCTCGACGTGTACAAGAAAGCGAGGACGCCCGAGGTTCGGGATAGCATAATGAATGCGCTGCGAACCAACACGCAGTTCGGTGACTCCGTCAGGAAGGCGGCGCGCACCATCGAGGTCGGCATGGTGGTCATCGATCCGCACACGGGACAAGTCAAAGCGATGGTGGGCGGCAGGAATTTCCGCAGCTTCCGGTACGGGTTAAATCACGTCACCCAGATCCACCGGCAGCCGGGATCCGCATTCAAACCGTTTGTCTACACTCCCGCTATCGATAATGGAACGCCGGTATGCTACGAGCTTCTTAACCAGCCCATCACCATCCCTATGCCGGACGGGACCCGCTGGACGCCACAGAACTTCGACGGCAATTTCGGCGGCCTGTACACGCTGCGTGAGGGACTCAAACGATCAATCAACCTAATTGCCGTTCGCCTTATTGAACAGCAAATCGTGCCGGCCAAACAGGTTGTCGAGTACGCAAAGCGCATGGGAATCAAGTCAGACATCCGCCCGTATGAATCGATTGCCCTCGGGACGGAAGAAGTCTCACCCCTTGAACTCACCTCTGCGTATGGCGTGTTCGCTAACGAAGGAGTCCTTGTTGAACCCATCTCCATTCTCCGGATCGAGGATAAGGATGGTAACGTCATTGAGGAGAACGTCCCGGAGAAACGCGAGGTTTTGAGCAAAGAGACTGCGTATCTTATGACGAATTTGATGGAAGGAGGAGTAAATGAGGAGGGGGGGACCGGTCTCGCCGTTCGTTCGTATTTCTCACTCCCCGCTGCAGGGAAGACGGGAACGACGAACGATTTTGGTGACGCGTGGTTCGTCGGCTTCACACCCCACCTCTCTGCAGGCATCTGGGTCGGCTTTGACGACAACCGCATCAAATTCGGCAGCGCAGACGGCCAAGGTGGACGAGCCGCTGCTCCTATCTTCGGGCGGTTCATGGCATCCACGTACGAGGATCCCGAGATCGGATTGCAGCTGGATTACTTCAGACAACCCGACGGCATCGTCACCGACACCATCTGTGTTGACACAAAGAAGAAGGCTCGCGAGTTCTGTCCGGAGAAAACGACGGAAATCTTCAACGTGAAATATCCGGTCGGGCTCTGCGACCTCCACACGAGCCCTCATTGGCGGGAAGAGAAGAATCCGAGTAAGATCAGCTGGTGAGAACTAATTTAGAGTTCTGAGTTTCAGTTCGCGTTACAAGTTGCAGCTTTCAAGCTCATTGTAGCTGGTGACTTTCAGTTTCCCCCTCTCTACTGCATACCCCCATCTGCCTGCTACTTCCTGTCTTCTGTCTCCGGTATTCTGGATTCTGACACCCGTATTCTTCCGACAGCCCTCACGTCAAACGTCTTACTTCTCACTTTTACCGTCTCGCCAACTTCGCCCGATCACCGGAGAAGCTGCATCTTCCTATATTCGACGGCAATCCCATTAACGCTTCCCTTTGACCGATTGCATTGAGAAGAGATACTTCAACGATGATCGAATGAGAGCGGGTTCAACCGTATCCACAATCTGGACTTCTCCCACTCGATTCGGCAGGACAAACCGCTTCTTGCCGTCGACGGCTTTCTTATCGTGCTTCATCGCTTGAAGAACGCGGGCAAGCGTCAGCGATCCCTTGCGTGCCTTCAGCGGAATGCGCCGAATAAGGGCGACGATTCTCTCGTGGACCTCCGGACTCACCATCCCCATCTCGCGCGCAATGTAGCTCTCCGCGACCATGCCCAACAGCACTGCCTCTCCATGCTTGATCGCGGTGAAGTTCCCTGCTGCCTCGAGAGCATGACCAACGGTGTGCCCATAGTTGAGGATGGTGCGAATCCCCGTTTCGCGCTCGTCCTCTGACGTGATATGCGCCTTCATCTCGCAACATCGCCCCTGAACGTGCATCACGGCTTCCTGGTCAAGCTTTAGGATCCGATCGAGATTTGCCTCGATGTACGCGAAGAGCTCTGCATCCAGGATAACACCGTATTTGACAATCTCGCCGAGACCGCAGGCAATTTCTCGTGGCGGCAGGGTGCGCAGGCAAGCACTGTCTGTCCAGACGAACTTGGGTTGGTAGAAGGCACCAATAATGTTCTTTCCGAGCGGATGGTTGACTGCAACTTTCCCTCCAACGGAGCTGTCCACTTGAGACAACAACGTCGTTGGCGCCTGGATGAGCGCAACGCCGCGGCTATATGTGGCCGCGACAAAGCCGACCAGATCACCAATGACGCCACCCCCCAATGCAACGAGCGCGGACTTTCGCCCGACATCTCTCTTCAGAAGTTCCGTGAAGATCGCGCTGGCACGCTGGAGGCTCTTTTGCCGCTCACCCGGGGGAATCACAATCGAGGAAACGTCAAACTGGAAATGGCGCAGGTGTCGCTCGAGGGGCTTGAGATAATGAGGCGCGATGTTCGTGTCCGTCATGATGACGACACGCTTCGGAATCCCGTGTTGTTGGCATGTCGGAGCAAAAGAGGCGGTCATCGAGTTACCAATATAGATTGGGTAGCTTCGCTCGCCGAGTGCCACATCGATTTGTCGATGGATCATAGATGCTCCTCACGCGTCGATCAAACCGCGCAGTCGTCGTACGATCTCGTCCACAGTCGTACCGACTTTCTTCTTGTCCGTCCTAATGATCAGATCAGCTCTCGCGTAGAACTCTTCGCGCTGGTTCAACAGCTCCTGAATCCGCTGCTGCATGGCTTCTTCAGGCAGCTTTCCCCCTGAGGGATCCGTCAACAACGGCCGGTCGGTCCGGTGGTGTACCCGCTGGTGGATCTCCTCGGGCGCCAGTTGAAGATACACGATGATGCCGCTTTGCCGAATCAACTGAAAATTCTCTTCATACGCAATCGTGCCCCCGCCAAGTGACACCACACAATGGTCGAGCGTGGACACCTCCTGAAGCGTCGACCGCTCAAGAACGCGGAAAGCTTGCTCACCTTCTGTCGAGAAAATGTCGATGATCCTCTTCTCTGCTTTCTTCTCGACGAATCTGTCGACGTCGACAAAATCGAAGCCCAGCGTGTTGGCGAGGATCGGTCCAATCGTGCTCTTGCCGCTGCCCATGAAGCCGGCAAGGTAGATCAGGTTTTTCTTCGGTCGGGGTTGCTCACTCATTTCTTATCATTCGCGTGGAAGCTCTTCTCTGAGTATAAACAAAAAAAGCGAAACTGCAAGAGAGGTCCGTCTCGCCATTTCGCTTTCCCAACATCAACGGCAGGCTACAAGACATCGAAAACGACGCCAAGGCTGAAACTGAGCCCGTTGACGTTAATCCGCGTTCGAAAGTTGTCAACAGGCAATGGGATGGTCAAACCGTTGTACACGGCAAACGGTTTGTCGAAGCGATTCTCCGCAATCACTTCAGGATCACGGAATCGCATCTCCCCTCGTACTGCAACGCGCGGAATTACCCTGTAATCAAAGCTGCTCTCCACATGGATGCCGAATCCGGCGGGCTTGTTTTGTTGCGGAGCGTCGACGACGCCCACGGAAAGGATGCGCGTGCCGAAGTACACGCCACCGCCGCCTCCCATTGACAGCCGTACCCTTTCAGAGCCGAGAGGGATAAAGACATTGGCACCAATCTCAACCGGTATCAGGCGAAATCCATCCGTCACGGGGGCTCGGCGAGGCGGGCCGACGAATGCCACTGACTGCACCTGATCCTGAAGCTTTGACAGATACTCTACGGAGAAGGAAAGAAAGAAGTTGTCATCGGGACGCTTGAGACGGATTTCAACCGCCGCGCCATAAATATTGTCAAGGTTAACGTATTGACCGCGGATGTCGTTGGAGGGTGAATCGGGGTTGTAGAACACCCGGGAGGTTGTTGTGTAGTTGCCCTTCGCCGCAATCGACAACGACCATCCGCCCGGTTGCGCGAAGAGCTCCATTGCTGGAATAACAATCAGAACCGTCAAAAACCGTAGAAGCCACTTCATAGGTCCCCTCTCGAAACCTTCCGAAGGTCTCGTCAAATTCGTTTGGACCCTTCGGCAGGTTACCTTTGCCTAGCGGTAGAACTTATCCCGAAGATCTTCGATATCGGCTTTGTCGCGCAGCGCCGTGAGCCAGTCACTAAACAGTCGGTTCCGTTTCTCCTGCACAATTTGGTCTTGCAGCGAATTCCGCTCGCTCGCGTATTGTGTGGAATCAAACGCCGTTTTGGACATCAGCTTGATCATGTAAAAGCCACGCGTCCCCTCAAACGGTTTCGAGAGCTCACCCGGCTTCAGCCTCAGCGCCGTGCCGATGAACATGTAGTCCCTGCCGACGCCTTGCGGTGCGTCAGTCGCCTTGAATGCGCCGGTCTTCTGCGCCACGGCACTAGGGGTTGATTGCCCTGCTGTGAGCAGATCGGTGGACGGCGAGAGCGTTTTGTAGAACGCGTCAACCTGCTCTCTCAGTCTCTGCATTTTCTTCTGCCGGAGAACCTGAGAGCGAACAATGACTTTGACCTCCTCCAGTGGGCGAACTCCTTCCTCCCGAATGCCCGACACTTTGAAGACTGCAATACCGCCCGTCACGCTCATCGGCTCGCTCATTGCACCAAGCTTCTTATCGAACGCGAATTTCATCACGGCATCATTGACCCCAATGCCCGGAATAAAACTGCCCTTGGTAAAATCCGGCGTCTCCCGTATTTGGTACGAACTAAACTCGGCTGACTTTTCGAAACCTTCGTCCTTCGCCAGGACAGCAAAATCCTGCGCGCGCTGATATGCCGTCTCAACGCTCTGTGCGCTTGCCTTCACCTTCATGCTGAGCGTCGCAAGCTTCAGCTCACGATTGTCTTTCCCCGTCACTTTGACAATATGCCATCCAAATTGTGATCTCACGGGTCCCACGATATCTCCCACCTTCGCGCCGAAGGCCGCCTGCTCGAACGGCTTCACCCATGCACCGCGGCCATTCCACCCCAGATCGCCGCCGGCCTCTTTTGAGCCGAAGTCCTCGCTGTTCTCGCGGACAAGCTTGTCAAAACTCTCGCCGCTCCGGGCCCGCTTCAGAAGATCTTTGGCCTTCTGGATCTTGGCAACACTGTCCGATCCAAGAGCGGCACTCAGCAAGATGTGACTCGCGCGAACGAACTCGGCGGATCCTTTTCTCTCTTCCAGAACCTTGATCAAATGGTAGCCGTTGAGATCGCCGACCGGACCGATGATTTGACCCTTTTTAGCAGAAATAACGACATTTTCCCGCTGTCGGCTCAGTTCACCGTGCTTTACAAATGTTGTGTCATTCACCGGCAGCTCGGAATATGTCTTGGCAAGTTCCCTGAAATCCATCCCCGCCTTCACTTGATCCAGGTAGCGGTTCATCTCGCTCAGCACGGCTGCAGTATCATCCTTCGATGGGGCAAGGTTGAAGTACACGTACTTCAGCTTGCGAGCAGCGTTGATCTTGAACTCCTCCTGATTTGAATTGTATTGCTTTTGAATGTCGGCATCCGTCACCTCTACGAGCGAGTCAGGAATGAACCTGTTGGGATCGAACAGCACATAGTCGGCTTCCATGGAGACCGTCCGGTCGATGAAGCGCTGCTGGATTTCTCCCTCCGCGGCTCTCGTCGATGCAAAGAGGATGCTCTGCAGTTTTTCCAGCCTCCTTTGCCGCCGCAGCTCGTTTTCAACCTGAATCCACGCCTGCCGGTTCTGCGGGTCGGCCACAGCGCGATCGTACGCTGCTCTGTTGAAGACACCAAGTGAATCTTTGAACTGATTGGCAATCATCTCCGGCGGATTGGGCCCAAGGAGAATGTCTCGAATCTCATCGTCTGTAACCGTGATCCCAAGCCGGTCAAGCTCATGATCGATGAGGATCTGTTGAACGAGACCATTCCACACTTGATTCCGAATCTGGCGATCGGTTTCCTCGTCAGCCTCTGCTCCCGTTTGTTTGCGATATGCCTCCGCCTGCTGGCGAAGCAATTCCGAGAACTCGCGGTAGTTGATTTTTGTGCCGTTGATCTTCCCAATGTAGTCACCGACCTCCTTGTGTCTGCGCTGCGTGATATCCATTCCCCAGTCGAGGACAATGTAGATGATGAAGAACGCAGCGAAGACAGCAAACGCCTTAGCAAGGTTGTTGCGGATCTGAGTCATTAACGGCATAGCACAGACATCTCCTTGAACAATGCAAAAGTTCGAGCCACGGAGTTTGAATATACCCGCGAAACCCTTGAAATGCAACGATTTTCTTGTTGACTTTGCGCGCACATTGGTTTATATTTTCATTCGCTTTTCACCCTTCTTCCGCCTCAAGTCCGCATCTGACGTGTGCCCCAATTTCTCCCGCACGATGCCCTGAGGAAATGACAGTTGACTTAGCTTGGAGATTCATTCGTGAGAAAACAACTTTCAAAAGTCATCTTGATCATCGCGGCGGTTCTCCTTTCGTTAGTCTTCTTGTTGCCAACGTACCAGGACTACCAGTACCGCAAGAGAATTTCTTCGCTCTCTGGACAAGACAGCATTGCGTATGTCGACCAGAACCAGGAAGATATTCTGAATGCGAAACTGAAACGCCTCAAGCTTGGCTTGGATCTCCAGGGAGGAATGCGCGTCGTCTTGGAAGTCGACGTTATCCAAATGCTCGACGATCTGGCAAAGAACAAGGATGACAACTTCCGCGCGATCATCAGCGAAGTGCGCACGCAATCGAGCGCAAACGACGAATCGGTGATCCCACTGCTCGGAAAGAAGTATCAGGATCGGGGGATCCGGTTGAGCCGGTATTACGGCAGCATTCGGGAGACCGACGCCGCCATCCTGAACCAGTTGAAGAGCGAAACGGAAAAAGCGATTGACCGCGCAATTGAGGTCGTTCGCAACCGCGTCGACCAATACCGTGTGTCCGAGCCGAACATACAGAAACAGGGCGGCCGACGGATCATCGTGGAATTACCGGGTGTTAAGGATGAACGGGAAGTCCGGAGCTTGCTCCAGGGAACCGCAAAGCTCGAATTCAGGCTCCTCCGGGACCCCGATATCTCTTACAAGGTGATGCAGTCCGTCGACAATTTCCTCTCCGGCAAAGTAGAAGAGGATACTTCAGCTGCAGCCAAAACCGCAAAAAAAGAGCAAAAACCAAAGGATGCTCTTGAGCAGCTCCTCGCCGGCAGCAAGCCTGCGGAAACCGATACCTCGCGGGAGGCGACATTCACCCGCCAACACCCATTTTTCTCGTATGTGATTCCCGACCAACGGAATACGGGGGAAGGGTTTGTTGAAGAAAAGAACCGCGATCGTGTCATCCGCCTTCTCGAGCGTCCGGAAGTGCAACGCCTCTGCCCGGTCGACTTTGAGTTTATGTGGTCCGCAAAAACACAGCCGATGGGAGCAGAAGGCAAGCGGTACTACCAACTGTATGCAGTCAAGCGCACGGCCGAATTGACCGGCGGTGTCATCGTCGATGCACGGGCCAGCGTCAGCCCCGAAGACAACCGGCCCATTGTGAATATGGAGATGAATAGCGAGGGTTCGCACGACTGGGCGCGGATCACCGGAGCAAACGTTGGAAAACGGATCGCCATATCATTGGACAATAGGATCTTCTCAGCGCCCACTGTGATCAACAAAATTGTCGGAGGCCGGTCGCAGATTACCGGTCTTGAGTCCCCCAACGAGGCGCGATTGCTCGAGATCGTTCTGAAAGCTGGCGCTCTCCCCGCACCCGTTGCCATTATCGAGCAACGGAGCGTCGGACCCTCCTTAGGTGAAGACTCCATCCGGTCAGGTATGTCTGCGGGTATCCTCGCGCTGGTCTTCACGGTGCTCTTTATGCTTGTCTACTATAACTCTGCAGGCGCGATGGCAGACATTGCGCTTCTCTTCAACGTGATCTTCATCCTTGGCGTACTCGCCGGATTCCAGGCGACCCTCACGCTTCCCGGTATTGCCGGCATTATTCTGACGATCGGTATGGCGGTCGATGCCAACGTATTAATCAACGAGCGTGTCAGGGAGGAATTGGCAGGAGGAAAAACTCTTCGTGCCGCGATCGATGCGGGGTATGCAAAAGCGTGGAGCGCAATCATCGACTCGAACATTACCACGTTCTTGACCGGTCTGATTCTCTATCAATTCGGAAGTGGCCCTGTGCAGGGTTTCGCTCTGACGTTGATGATTGGTATCGCGGCGAGTCTGTTCAGCGCCATTCTCATTACGCGAGTCATCTTCAACTTCCTGACCGACAAGGGAGTGATGCCTAACTTCGGATAGTTTTTTCGCGAGACCTGACAGGTTCCTGACAACTGTCAGGTTCTCTTACTCAGACAAAGGAGATTTCAACTCAATGCGGTTCTTCAAGAAAACGAATATCAATTTTCTCGGGCCTCGCTTCAGATGGTATCTGATCTCCAGCACATTAATCCTGCTTGGCATGATATCTGTGTTCATCAAAGGAATCGATTGGGGTGTTGATTTCCGTGGCGGGACGGAGCTCGTGTTGGCATTTCAGGACAACGTGGCGATTGGCGACATCCGGACGGCGCTCGACAAGGTTGGCTTGGGACAAAGTGAGATCAAGAGCTTCGGCGTGGAAAGGGATGTCCTGATTCGCACGACCCAACAAGCAGAAGGTACCGTCGTTGGCGATAGAATCAAAAAAGCAGTTCAGGATGCAATGCCGGAGAAGAAGTTTGAGGTCCTGAAGGAAGACAAAATCGGTCCTAAGATTGGCGCGGAGCTGAGAAGAGATGCGCTCTATGCAGTGATCGCGTCGCTCATTGCAATCATGATCTACATCGGCATCCGATTCAAGTTTATCTATGGCGTCGGCGCTGTTGTCGCTCTCTTTCACGATGTGCTCGTGACGCTCGGAGTGCTTTCTCTTCTCAACGGTGTCATCCCAGGACTTAATCTGGAGATCACCCAAGAGGTGGTTGCGGCGTTCCTCACACTCATTGGTGTATCTGTGAACGACACCGTTGTCATCTTCGACAGGATTCGTGAAAACCTGAAAATCTACCGCAGCTTGTCGCTCTTCGAAGTTATGAACAAGAGCCTCAACGACACGCTGAGCCGGACGATGATCACGTCGGGCACTATATTCATCGTCTTGGTGGTGTTGCTCCTCGCGGGCGGTGAGGTCACTCGAGGGTTTGCTTTTACACTCACCTTTGGAATCGTCACCGGGACCTATTCATCCATCTATATTGCCAGCGCCATCGTGCTCGATTGGACGATACGGAAGCAGAAGAGAAAAGAACAGGTTGCCCTGTAGCCAGAGAAGAGCGTTCTTGGATTTCTTCCAGAATCACCCTATATTTGTCCGTCACATCGCACAACCGGAATCAACAAGGAGCAGCGCATGAAACTGAAAATCAAAGACGTGAAGGGCGTCATTCTGATAGAGTTGAAAGGGAATGTGATGGGGGGACCCGACGCTTCATCGCTGAATGAAGAGCTGCATAAGCTCATCGATGCAGGGAAAAACAAAGTCGTTGTTGACCTGGGTGAAGTCAAGTTTATGAACAGCTCGGGTCTCGGCATGCTCATCGGTGCTCTGACCACCGTTCGAAATGCCGGGGGGAACATGAAGCTCACACGCGCATCTGATAAGATCCAGAGCCTGCTGGTCGTGACAAAGCTCGTGACCGTTTTCGAGCATTTTGACACCGTCGACGAAGCGCTGGCCTCGTTCAAGTAAGATCTGAGCATTATGTGGAAATTGACAAGAGCGAATCATTTTGGTTCGCTCTTTCTGTTTAAAAGTGCCCCCTCTCCTCTTAGGAGAGGGTACGGGTGAGGTTGAACCTAGCAGCGCAGCTCGTCGTTCCCTGAGGCACCAGTAATTGCTCGCCCTGAACAATGAAGAACCTTCTCTTGATACCTCTTACCTTCCTCCTGCTTTCATGTGAGCAAAGGAAGAGCGAACCGCTCGTTCAGCTGCAAGTGTCCAAAGACGACTTCGGGCACATCGTTCAACTCAAACAAACGCCTTGCCGCATCGTCTCCCTCGCGCCCAGCATCACGGAAACATTATTCGCGCTGAGTCTGGATTCATCCATTGTCGGCGTTACGGATTACTGTGACGTCCCTGAGGCAGCCAAGGTCAAACCGAAAGTCGGCGGCATGTTGAATCCCAACATCGAGCGCATCGTCGAGCTTAACCCCGATCTCGTGCTGATGTCGGCGTCCGGGAACATGCAAACGGATTACCAAAAGCTTACGAGCTTGGGCATTCCGGTGTTCGTTTCCAATCCCCGCACAATCGACGGAGTGCTGAAGTCCATTCGTGACATCGGGGAGCTAACGCAGCATAGGGCTATGGCCGAAACTCTGGCGGCCGAGCTGAGAAACCGTCGTTCTAAGATCATGGAAGAGCTCCGCACCAAGCCATCCCAGAAGGTATTGCTGCTGTTGTCCCTGAATCCTCTCATCGCAGCGGGCAAGGGGACATTTCTCGATGAGCTGATCACCGCGGCACGCGGCGAAAACATCGCGCGAGGAGCTGGAACTTCCTACCCTGTGCTCAGCCGCGAGGAGATTTTTCGCAGCAAACCGGATGTCATCATTGCCACAAGTGATATTGTGAAAGCCCGAGACGCGATCGCGGCTGCCTATCCCGAGTGGCGCGAGCTCCCCGCCATTCAAAACAAGCGGATCGCTATCGTGGATGCGAGTCTTGTGAGCCGACCAGGTCCGCGGATTGTAGAGGGCCTTGAAGTGGTGGCGAGAATGATTCACGGAGAGCGGTGAATTCGGTCGTCCTTGATTTTGACGCGGGATTAGAATACATTCTCGCAGACAGCGCGTGAACCCGTGGCTTCGAACGCACAAGCTGTCATTCTTTCCTCACTCCCCATAGCGGACCTCTTGGCATGCAAACCCAATCGAAACCTCTTTTCATCGCCGTCGCGGGGAACATTGGTTCAGGCAAATCATCGCTCACGCGACTCCTCGCTCAGCATTTCGGGTGGAAACCTTACTTCGAGTCGGTCGATGACAACCCCTACCTCCCCGACTTTTACGCAGACATGAAGCGATGGTCGTTTCACCTGCAGATCTACTTTCTTGCCAACCGGTTCAAGCATCACAAAAGGATGACCGAAACAGGCGAGTCGGTCATCCAGGACCGCTCCATCTATGAAGACGCCGAGATTTTTGCCCGGAATCTGTACGACATTGGCAAGATGGATCAGCGCGACTACGACAACTACGCGTCGCTGTTCGAAGTGATGACCGACTACTTGAAGACACCCGACCTGATGATCTATCTCCGGGCGTCAGTCGACACGCTTGTACAACAGATTTCTCAACGCGGCAGGTCATTCGAGCAGGGAATCCAGCGCGAATACCTCGAGCAACTCAATAAACACTACGAGAGCTGGGTCGACCGGTACAAGCGAGGCCCACTGCTCATTGTCCAGAGCGATCATCTCGACTTCGTGAACCGGGAGCTAGATTTACGGCACGTAATTGAGCTGGTTCAAAAGAAACTCGGTCTGGTCTAGTCCTCGCCCCCCAATCGCCCACAAACAAAAAAAGGCACTTTCACACATCGGTGAAAGTGCCTTTCTCGTTTCTCCAGAGTGCTCGGCCCTCCCGGGCCAAGACCTCGAGTCTTGGGATCACTCCCCTTTTGACTTCCCCGCCAGCAGTCGGCCATACGCCGGCTTGTTCTTCAACAAGGCAACGGACACGTCGAGCTGAGGATCGTCCTTGAGCGAAGCCTCGATGGCGGCCTTCTCCCCCATGATCCGGGCGATGATCTCCAGCTTCAGGGCAGCCCGCACTTCTCTATCGTATCGCTCAAACGCCCTTGCCTTCTCCGACTCAATCGTCTTCGTAATCCTGTCGAGGCATTCGTGAACCGCTTTCCCGAACCGCCCCTTCTCTGCGGCTTCCCGCAGCTCCTTGAGCTTCAGTTCGGCTTGCTCCTCATAGCTGAACTCTCTTTCCTTCAGGAACGCTTCGAAGTCTTTCAGAATCTCGTCCGTGACTTCGAACCGATCAGGAAGCGTCTTGTTCTGAGTGGCGTAATGATTTGCGTACTTGAAGAGCATCGCTTTCCGGTTCAGCTCTTCCAACAACCTGCCCGCTGACTCGTCAGGCACCAAGGAGTCCGGAACAATGCCACCCCCTTCGAACACGCGCCGGTTGTGCACCGTGCGATATTCATGCCTCAGGCTGTCCGGTGTTACTGCGACGACACCGTCTTTTGATCGGCGGGAGTAGTCAATCTCCTGAATACTGCGACCGCTCGGCGTGTAGTATCGGCCGGATGTGATCTTGATTGAGCTGCTCTCGGAAAGTCGTGTGATGGTCTGGACCAGACCCTTTCCGAATGTTCGCGTTCCAACGATCACCCCGCGATCGAGGTCCTGAATGGCTCCTGCGACAATCTCGCTTGCGCTCGCGCTCCCACGATCAACCAGAATTGCCAGGGACGCGTCAGCCAGCATGGGCCTTTCTGTTGAGTAGTACTTCCGCTCCGAGTCGCTGCGCCGGCCTCGGGTTGAGACAACCAGACTGCTCTCAGGCAGAAACTTCGATGCAACGTCGACGGCAATGTCCAACAAGCCTCCCGGATTGTCACGCAGGTCGAGCACGAGACTTTTGATTGACCCTTTCGCTTTCAGGTCCTTGATGGCAATTCGAAGATCGTCCCCCGCTGTTCGTGAGAATCGCTCCAGTCTGATGTACCCGATGCCATCGCCCACAAATCCTGCGTACGAGACGTTTCGAACGGGAATCTCCTCGCGAATCAGAAAGAACTCCAGAGGCATCTTTTCACCCTCCCGCTCGATTTTCATCCGTACGGTGGTTCCAGGAGCGCCGCGAACCATTAATCGAACGTTTTCAAGGGGCATCGCTTTCACGCTCTTGCCGTCAATCTCCAGAATCCTGTCGCCCGACTGAATCCCTTGTTTCGCTGCAGAGAAGCCCTCAATCGGATTGATCACAGTGACGATCCCGTCGCGCAACCCGATTGTGATCCCCACCCCTGCATATTTGCCCGTCGTGACGAGGTCAATCTCATCAGTCTCCTTTTCGTCGAGATAGACGGTATAGGGATCGAGCGTCTTCAGCATCCCATCAATGCCGGCGTGAACGAAGGCGTCCGGATCAATGTCATCAACGTAGTTGATGGCAACTTCTTTGTACACCCTGCCGAAGACCTCGATCCCGCGATAGATTTTCAGCAAAAACTCATCGGCCGTTTCCAGAAACCCAAAGGCGAACAAGCTGACGAGAAGGCTTGCGGCAAGAATGGAAAGCCTCCTGCGTCGTCCCCACCAAGGTTTCCCCCTTCCGGGGATGCCTTTCATCTTTTCTTGCATCCTGATACCCTTTAACGATTTGTGTGTATCGACTTTCTTAGGACAAGCGTGTCGCCTGCCGTAGAAAACGGTTCCAGACGATGTTGTGAATCTCTTCGACAGGGCGTAGCCCGTCAAGAACCTCAAACCGCTGCCGCTCTTCTTGGGCCAGCTGAAGGTATCCGTGGCGCACGCGCTCGTAAAATCCCCTCCCGCTTGACTCCATCCTGTCCGCTCCCGATTTCTGCTGATGCATTCTCGTCTCGACTTCGTTCACCGGAATATCAAGGAAATATGTGATATCCGGTGCCAAACCATTCGTCGCGGCACGATTGATGATCCTGATGGCGTCCAGCGAAATGCCACGCCCCCATCCCTGGTAGGCCGTCGTTGAATCATAGAACCGATCACACACCACGATGGTTCCTTGCTCAAGCGCAGGTTGAATGACCTCATGGACCAGTTGTGATCGGCTCGCGGAGAACAGGAACAGCTCGGTAAGATCGGCCATACCCAGCGACTTCCTGTCCAGCAGAATCGAACGGATCTTCTCGCTGATCGCCGTGCTTCCCGGCTCTCGCAGGATCAGCACCTTGTGCCTTTCCTGGGAAAGCCGATCAGCGAAAAGCTGAACTTGCGTCGACTTGCCCGAGAAGTCGAGACCTTCAAATGTGATAAACATACGGATGCGTGTGGACCAATTGAGTAACCTGCAAAAAATAATCAAATTCGCCCACTGATGCAAACAATGTCGATGAGCGCGATTGCGGCTCTGGCTTTTTTTCAGTACTTTTCTATGTGTTTACGCATTCCCCAACATTGTCCCCTCGCCGACGGTTCACGTCAGGATGAAGAAGAAAAAGAAGAGACATATCAGAAGTGCACCACCCTCCTCTTCAGAATCCATCGACAAAGTTGAACAGAAACGGAATGAATCGCGTGGTGAAGACGCTGCGTTGATCAAACGAGCTCTCGCCGGCGACCAAAAAGCGTACAAGAAGCTCAGGCTTAAATACCACGAAGCGATCTATAATCTGATCTACCGGATGATCAGGAACAAGGATGAGGTCGAGGACCTGACGCAAGAGGCATTCATCAAGGCATTCACCTCGCTCTCAAGCTTCAATGACGAATTTGCTTTCTCAACGTGGCTCTACAAGATCGCCACGAACAATTGCATCGACTACATCCGACGCAAGAAACTCCAAACCTTCTCCATTGATAAGCCTGTCGAGTCAAAAGAGAGCGACTTCACGTATGAGCTGCCTGACTCGACCTACGAACCGGACCAAGAACTCATCGATCGTCAGCGAAAAAAGCTTCTCGACGATGCAATCAACTCCCTCCCCCCGAAGTATCGACAAGTCATACACTTACGGCATGTAGAGGAGAAAGAGTACCAAGAGATCGCTGCAATTCTCAGATTGCCGTTGGGCACTGTCAAAGCCCACATTTTCCGCGCACGTGAAATGCTGAATAAGTATTTACGGGACAAGCTGCGGCATTATTGATCCACTTTTCTTGCAACTCTCATACCCTGCGCTCCGTAGGAAGATAAGAAGTCCTTCAGCTGTCCAAGAACTATGCGCACTGGCATGTCATCCAAATTCCTCATCGCAAGCGGTTTTCTCCTTCTGTGCATTTCTCTTAGCGTCGCTGTTTTTGCGCAGGAGTGCACGAAACGTGAGATATCACGCACAACTGAAAAGGAACTTGCTGCTTCCCTCGAAGTAGCGTTTGGAACGCTGACGGTAAGTAAAGGCGACCGAAGCAAGACTGTCATCGCTGAGTACGAGAGGGATCGAGACGAGAAACAGCGCCTCGAGATGTCCTACGAGATAGTACATGGCCGGGGCAATCTCGACATCGAGCTCACAGATTCCAAGAGATCAAGGAAACGCGACGATTCATCGATTTCCTGGGAGGAGCACAGAGAGCATCGCAGCGACTATGAAGATCGTTATCTCTCAACCAAATTCACCGATGCAATCCCGATCGCGTTCAAGATAGCACTTGGCGCAGGCAAAGGGGATTTCGATTTTACAGGCTTGAAGGTAAACCGCTTGAAAATCTCTGCGGGTGCTAGCTCAGCTGATCTCCGCTGCGACGAGCCAAATGTGGTATCGTGCGACGAGGTCATCATCGAATCCGGCGTCAGCAAATTCTCCGCGGAGGGTCTCTGCAACTTGAACTTCCGCAAGTTGAAATTCAGCGGCGGGATCGGCGGTTACAAGCTCGACTTTGGCGGAAAACTCCAGCAGAATGCCACGGCAGAGATCGAGGTCGGCCTTGGCGCCGTGACCGTCTATGTACCGAGAGATATGCCCGTACGGGTGATGTATGACGACAGCTGGTTCTCAAGCATGGATTTTGACGATAGCTTCGTCCGTGTCAAGAAGAGCCTCTACGAAACGGCAAACTTCAGAGGAAGTGATACGTACCTTACCATCAAAATTGAATCGGGATTAGGATCGGTCAAGCTGAAAACTCGATAACGGAATTCCAACCGTTTGCTGAGGTCCCGATGAGGTTAGCCGTCAAAACCTTGTCGGGATTTTCGTTTTGATTTGACTTTGAGCAGTAATTTGGCCAAGTTCGTTTGCCTACCTTCTTCAACCACGGAGTGACCGAAGCGGCTTGGTATGCACATCGTCAAATCGTTCTGCGGCAACACTACCCAGTAGGGCTTCGATTGTGCGTTTCTTCACTACGATCAGCCCACCAGAAATGAGACGCAGACTCCCCACGGCGTTTCTCCTCCTCATCACCTGCCACGTTAGTCTTGCTCAAATCGATACCCTCAAACGTTCTTCAGATGAGCTGTTTGAGCTAGCCCGGCAGGAGGCGTTTGCGGGAAAGCGAGCGGAGGCCCGCACGCTTTGCAGAGCGATCCTGGCGCGAAATCCCTCCTATCTCGACGTGAGGATACTCATGGGGCGAACCTACGCTTGGGACGGGGACTATGAACAAGCGCGACTGGAACTCTCGAAGGTCCTTGCAGTGAACCCGAGCTACAAAGACGCACTCAATGCGCTGATCGATGCGGAATTGTGGGATCAGAAGTTTGAGCAGGCTGCTGAAGTTGCCACCCAAGGGCTGCGTTGGTATCCAAACGAAGAGGATTTTCTCTTCAAGAAGGCGCGTGCCTTGAGGGCTCTCGGACGAGACGAAGAAGTGCTGGTCCTTCTGACACAGCTGGAAGATGTCAATCCATCGCACTCCGGTGCCTTGTCCTTGAGAAAAGAAATCAAACGTGGATCGATGCGAAACGGTCTAGGCGCGCGCTACGCAACCGACCGGTTTTCTGACGTCTACGATCCGATGCACTATGCTCACGTTCAGGTTAGCAGGCGCACACCCGTTGGCGTTGTCTTCGGTAGGGTCAATTATTCCAGAAGGTTTAAAAGCGAGGGAATCCAACCGGAGTTGGAATTCTATCCTACAGTTGCTGGCGGAGTCTATGGATATCTCAACTACGGATACTCCTCGAGCGATCTCTTCCCAAAACACAGGGTCGGAGCAGAAATCTACAGCAGAATCCCTTCAAGTCTGGAAGCCTCTGTGGGGGTACGACGCTTGTATTTTGATCCCGACCGTTCAGTAACAATCTATACGGGTTCTTTCGGTCTTTACTACAAGAGCTACTGGTTTTCTCTCAGGCCTTATCTGACGCCGAAAGACGCAGGCCTGTCAACGTCAACAAGCTTGAACGCGCGGTGGTACTACCGTGACACTGACAATTACCTATTGGTACGGGGAGGAATCGGGTTTGCGGCCGACGAACGGGCAATCCAGTCCAGCACCGGATTGGGTGGAGAAGAAGTGTTCTACCTGAAGGCGCAAACCCTGGGAGTCGGATGGCAGCAAAGCCTCAGCACGCAGTATCTTTTCTTCGTTACATTCGATGTGACCAATCAGGAGTTGAGCACACGCGCTGGAGAGTACGTGACTATGTACTCCCTTTCGATAGAACTCCGCGCGCGGTTCTAGTGAGCCCAGATCCTTTCGATTTACCCTACTCCGAAGTGGAAGAATTGTCCCCACGAATGAGGGTGATTGACATCTTTCGTGCGGATAAGATTGAGCAAAGCCTGCCGGTAGGCATCACCGGGTGCGAGGCCGTTTGCAAGGTGGGTGTAGAAGAACTCGCTGAAGAACTTCGCAGCCTTTCGATCGGAAAACCATGCATTGAGAAACACGTCGGACGTCCCGTTAATGCGCAACAACATGGCGTGCGCCGGCGACAAGCCAAACCCTTGCCCGTATTGATTTGAAAGGAGGATGATGGATGGAGCTTGAAGCTCAGCCAGCTTTTCAAACGGCACCTTGGTCACTTCCTCCGGAGTCTGTGGCTTGGCGAGGGCGATCATCCCCAGGACCGACGTACCCTCGCCCATCATGAAGTCCGTCGAGAACTGCAAGATATCTGCTTTCGCTTCCTTCACATTGCTCCACGTCGCGTCCATTGAGATCAGGATCGTTGCTTCTTTGAAGAAGCTTCGGATATCGCGCAACTCGTAGTCAATTGACCAGTTCTTGCCAGTCGGGTTGCCGACGGCAACGACTCGATTGAGGCGTGGGGCAGCTGCCGTTTTGAACGTCAGAGACGAAAGTGAAGGCAGGTAGTCGACACTGGTGATCTCCACGACATACTTCACCGTGCCCTTTCGATCTTGCCGCTCAATGGTATGGAAGGGGAAGTTCTCGAATTCGGGACTCATGATAATCACCAGGTTCCGCTCCAACAGAGCGTCGACCGGGCGCAGCAAATAATCATACAGCTGTGTGGACAGCGTCGCAAAGCGCGTCATGGCCGGCACGCTCGCTTCCCCTCCTGTACCGGTGTAGACGCTTGGGTCATGCAGAAGCCGCTTGTATTCCTCCACGAGAGCAAGAAGCTTTTCCCGCGTGACAATAGCGCTCTTGACCTCGAACTTTGTCCGAGTCAATGCGAACACATGCAATTGATCGCTCGCTGGGAGAAACCGTACCACAACCGTACCGGGCGGAATATTGGCTTGTACCGCCCGCAGCTTGATCGCGCTCACCCGCAGCAATGGTTCATAATTCGGATAGAGATTGATAATACGGTTGGAGAGAACCGTCACCTCATTCCGTGCGTTTTCGATTTGCATCCGCAGCCGGGCGAGGACTTGATCGCTGTTGGTGCTGCGCCGCAGAGAGAGCAAGCTCGAGAGCTCAATCTGCAGCATCCGTAGTTCCTGCAGCCGCGAGCGGGCTTCGATCACCTGTTCCCGAATCTCCGGGTGGCGCACGGTCATCTCAACATTCTGCAGAAGCTCAAAGAGCCCCTTCGACGAGTACCGCTCAAGCACCGTAAGAGCCTCTTCCCTGTTCTTGGCTTGCAGCAAGACGCTCGCAAGCTGAGTGTACCAATTCATCCATTCATCTGCGACCTTCAGATACGCCTGATACGCGCGGTGGAATTCAGGCTGGAGATATTCCCCCAGCGTTTCTTCTTCGATGCCGACCGCTTTCTGATAATACTCACGCGCTTTGACGAGGTTTCCAACCGACTCGTAGAGGCCCGCAACTCGCGCATAGCAATACGCTTCCCCGGTTTGGTGGCCGCTTGCCTGGAATCCCTGTCCGATTCCTTGATAGGTCTGCGCCAGTCGCTCCATCCCCTGGATTCGCTGCCCTGGCGCGAGCAACTGTTCATCGCATCGTACGAGGCAGAGTTCAAGGTACCCTTCGGCAATGCCGTCGCCGAGTGCACGGGCAACACCGGCCGCCTCGCTGAAATACTTCTTCGCATCGCCAAACCTGCCGTTCTCATGATAGATCACGCCGATGTTGAACAGCAGCTGCACCTCATACTCTCGTCCGATCTTCTTGGTGCGAAGGTTATTCGCTGCGTCACGGAACCATTGAAGCGCGTCGTTGAAACTGCCTTGCGCTTTGTGGACAAGCCCGATGTTCATCCGCAATCGGGCGTCGAAGAGCGGCTCGTCGCTTTTCTCCAGAAGGACTCTCGCCTCCGAAAATGAACTCAACGCCTCATCGTACATCTTCTGCCTCAGGCGAACCTCTCCGATACCGCGCAGCGCCTCAGCCGCTCGCGCCCCTCCACCTGCTTGATAGAACCCAAGAGCTGATTGGTAGTACCGCAGAGCATCATCCAGCTTCTCGGCAAAGAGCGACACCGCCCCCATGTTCATCTCCAATCCCGCTTTCGTCTCGCCATCATTGAAGGCCGCGCTGAGCCTGTGCGCAGCGGCGTAGGACACCAGAGCGTCTTGATAGCTCCCCAAGGCAGCATACGCATCGCCGATGAGCCGATGCGACCGCATCTCCGTTCGGAAGTCACTTGCTCGCCTCGCTTGATCTTGCGCGACCGAGAACTTGCCGAGCGCACTGTAGAGCCGTCCTTCCGCTAGGTAGATCTCACCGAGGTACCTGTTCACCTCGGCGACAGTGTAGGTTTGATCCATCTGCTCAAATGTGGGGAGTGCCTGGACGAAGAGCGATTCGGCCTGTTGATACGACTTCTCCTCGAACAATCCGACAGCACGTTCGAAGAGGTCGGTGGCATCAGCCAGCGGCCGATCACTGACATCACAGCCAGAGGAAAGGATGATGATGAGTATGGGGAGGAGACGTTGTCGAGCCATCACCGGTGAGCCTGCAAAGAAAAGAAATCCCGTCCCGGCATTCTGCGGGACGGGATGAATATAAGAAATGGCTGTTCACCCTGCAATAGGTTCTTATCCGTTATCGCAGCGTAATGCCCACACCAGCGGTGATTACGGGCTGTGAAGCAAAAGAGTAGTCTGCGTGGATGTTGACAAGCAGCAAGAGCAGACGGACCCCGGCGTGAAATCGAGACTTGTTCTTGCCTTCGACCGAGAATCCATTCACTTGAACAGTGGTACCAGTTGACAAATCAGAGAACTTGTACGGTTCCACATCCCAAGATGACTTTTCGAGCTGGAAGCCGCCGTAGAGCGTAAGAAGAGCCAAGCCTTTGCTCACCTCTACTCCATACGCCGTGCCGCTTCCAGAAAGGATCTTGTTATCGTTGTTATCAGAGATCGTCAGTTTCTGCGTCATGAAATGGACTGCGATGTCGATGGGACACAGAGGAATGTACTGATCGATGTCATGTCGAAGACCAAAGCCGATGAAGTTCACCTTCCCTACGGGCTCACCGAAACTCGACGGCGGAATCGTCACCGTCGGTATGAAGCGCCCGATCACTTCTATTCCCAGAGGCAGACCAACCGAAGCCTGCGGCACAATGAGCGGCACGCGTTTCAGATTGAATCCCTGCGGCGTCGTGAAAATCGTTTGACCTCGCAGCGGAAAAAAACCCGATGTCGATTTCACCTTCACTTCTTTGCCGGTTGTTTCACCTAATGCCGTCGGTGATCCGGTAATGACTTTGTCATAATCGATACCAGCCCTGAGGGTGAAGCCGCTATACACAATCTGGTCAGGAAGCACCAAGTCGAAGACTTTGTCCTCATCGACCGTCAACGCGGCACTGAGCTTCACGCCAACGTCGAAACCTAAGATGTTATGAAGATCTGCCGAGTGGTAGAAGCCGCTGTTCAAATCCGCACCGAGACCGGAGAGGAATGGCGCGATGTAGTTGATCGCATTCTGTTCTGCGACCTTGGAGAGCTGTTTGCCCAGGTCATCCTGCGCAAGAGACGAGAAGCAGAAAACCGTCAAGCACCCAAAGGCCACAGCAACCGACTTAAAGACATTCATCATAGACCTACCCTTTTTGTTGGATTGACGAGACTGTCACTTTGTTGTTAATATGGGAAATTGAAATGTGAGAACCAAGTCCCCACACTACCGGTCATTGGCCTTGATGTGCGCGACGATGTCATCAGCATTGTCCGACAGAATACCATCTACACCTAACTCCATCATTCTGTTGACGTTGGAGGTTGTGTTCAACGTGTAGACATAGATGGCCAGACCGTGTTGACGCGCATCACGCACCATGCCCCGTGTCAGTTCATGCTTTGCACAAACGAACGCCGTTGCGCCGACACGCCCCGCCAGCTTTGATGGAAGCCGCCCAAAATCACGATACACGTTGTAAATGACACCGGTGATCGCTTCGGGGTTCACCCGCTTGATATTGGCGACCATCCGATGATCGAATGACGAGAAGAGGACAGCGCGGTTCATCCCCGCGCCCTCGACAAGCTCAAGCACCTTGCGCTCCAGCAGGAAGGGCTTTTCACGATGAAGGAAATCGGATTTCAGCTCGATGTTCACCCAGCGTCGCCCGTTGAGGAAGCGCAGGACTTCGCGCAGCGTCGGAATCCGCTCGCTTGAATAGGATGTATGGAACCACGAACCGGCATCGAATTCTTTGATCTCCCCAAGGGTATAACCGCGCGCTGCGCCGTTTCCCGTTGAGGTGCGCTGAAGCGTTCGGTCGTGAAGAACGATGACTTCTTCATCCCTGGACAAACGCACATCAAGCTCGATCATATCGATCCCGGGCATCTCGCACGCAAGCTTGAAGGCGGCAAGCGTGTTCTCCGGCGCCTTGCCCGAGATGCCTCGGTGGGCAATCACGTACGGTGAACGTTCGGGAGTTGTCTTCGGCTGAAACGGTTGCATCAAGGCTCAAACCTAGCCGGTAGCGGTGGTTTTCTTGCGTTTGCTCTTTCCGAGGATTGAGATTATTTCTTCTTGGATGGTCGAGATATCGCGCATGCCGTCGATTTGCGTGAAACGACCCGAGCGACGGTAGAAATCCTTCAGGGGCTTGGTATCCCGCAAATAAACATCCAGCCGCCGGCGCGCAGTCTCAAGCGTGTCATCCGACCGCTGATACAGTTCCCCGCCGCACCGAGGACATTTGGCGGGATCGTCCTTGAGAAGCTGGCTGGGGTTGAAGATACGCCCGCACGATCGACACGAACGCCGGTCCGTGAGGCGGCGGACAACTTCGTCGTGCTCGACACGAAGGCTGATGACGCCGTCCAGCCGTATGCCGAGTTCCTCAAAGAGTCGATCGAGCGCTTCAGCTTGGGGGATCGTTCGGGGGAATCCATCCAGAATGAACCCATCTTTCGCTTTACCCGAGGCGACCACCTCGCGTATCAAACCAATCATCACGTCATCGGGAACAAGCGCTCCGGCATCGAGATATCCCTTCGCTTTCATGCCGAGTGGACTCTTCTTCGCCACGGCCTCTCGCAACAAATCGCCCGTCGAGATGTGTGGAATATGGAATCGTTCTGTCAGGAGCTTCGCCTGCGTGCCTTTTCCGGAACCGGGAGGTCCGAAGATAATGATACGCATCAGTCGATCTTCCAAGTCGAAAACGTTTCGAGAAACCTACACTATGGGAACGGTAGAGCCTGCCTTTGGAGAACTTCTTGAAACCTGCACTTCTTTCCGCACCCGCCTCCCGCCAGCCTGTGCCTCCTTGACTGCAAGCTGTCCGCAAGCAGCCTCGATGTCCTCCCCTGCACTGCTTCGGATCATTACCGTGATATTGGACTGCCGGAGTGCGCTCGCGAAGGCTTCCACGCGGTTGAGCGGGGTCGGTTTCAGTGCGGCAGCAAACCCCGTTGGCTGCGTGAAGTCAATCGAATGGAACGGGATGATGTTAACCTTGCAGGGGATTCGCTTTGACAGCTTGACGAAGCGATGGATATCCTCATCGGTATCGTTGAAACCATCAAACAAAATGTACTCAAACGTGGGACGCCGGCGCGTCTTCCGATAGTAGTATTCCAATGCTTGCACCACGTCATCAACGCTATGCTTCTTGGTAATCGGCATGAACTGCTTTCGTTTCTCGTTGTCCAACGAATGAAGAGAGAGGGCCAGTTTCACCTTTTGGTGTTCATCGGCCATCTGTCGAATCTTGTCTGCATATCCGGCTGTGGAGATGGTGATGTGCCGAGCACCGATGTTCAGCGACCGGTCGTCGGTGATGATCTCCACCGATTTCATCACCTCGCCGTAGTTGAGCATCGGCTCTCCCATACCCATATAGACGAGATTGGTGATGCGCCGATGAGCGTGTCGCTGGGCTTGGATGACCTGGTCGACGATCTCGCCGGCAGTCAAATTGCGTGAAAAGCCCATCGTCCCCGTCGCACAGAAGCTACAATCGAGGGGGCATCCAACTTGCGTTGAGAGGCAGAGTGTCAGGCGTTTTTCTGCCGCCGGGGAGCTTTCCTCTGCGGGAATCAGAACACTTTCGATCCGCAGACCATCGTGCAGCTTGAAAAGGAATTTCGTGGTTCCGTCAGTGGGCGAAACGCTCTTGGCAACGAGTTCGAGGTTATCGAGAATTGCCGTTTGATTCAGAAGGGAGCGGAATTCTTTGGAAATATCCGTCATCTCGTCGAATGAGGAAGCCCCCTTGGCATAGATCCAGGAGAAAAGCTGTCCAGCCCGGTATTTTTTTTCTCCAAGCGATTCAACGAACTCCCGCAACTCTTTGAGCGTCAGGCCCTTGAGATTCTTCCTCGTCATTGCGCTGCAAAATACGGAAATTCGCTTCTGATGGCAAGGTGAGGAGGGAAAAAATGCCGTCCGGCGGAGATTTTCGAAATCTACAAGATTTCGGGAATCTGCGGGTGAACTAGATAATCCATCAGGTTTCTCAAACCTGATGGGTACGGCTGGGAACTCAGCTCACTCCCGGTTGGTCAGCATATTCACCCCTATCATTGGCTCTAAGGGGCCTTCGCTTGGGGGATCTCCGTCACCTCGAGGCGCAAGCCTCCGATCTCGATTGATAAACAAGAGCCCTTAAGCTATATTGAACTCGCAAGAACCGATTCCACCTCACTGTCAAATGGAGTGAATTATGAAACGCCTACTCGGCCTCATTCTGCTTGTTGCGCCTCTTCTCTACGCAGGGAGTGACGATGCGCGGCTGAAGAATTCCTACCGGGAAGACAAGAGCGGCTGGATTTATGTCCACCTCGAAGGTACGCCCAACCAAATCGGATACCAACACGGTTATCATCTCGCAGCTGAAATCGATGATGCGATAAGGATGTTTGCTTACTACTTCGAGAAGGGATCAACGGCAAAAGACTGGAAGTTCTTCCGCGAGGCTGCCGAGCGGATCTTCTGGCCGAAGCTGGAGAAGGAGTATCAGGAAGAGATCCAAGGCATTGCCGAAGGGGTGGCCGCGCGAGGTTACAAGTATGACAAGATCGACATCACGGTGTTGAATGCGAACATCGAACTCGCCTCCTACTACGTTCCGTGGCTCGCCAACAAGATCAAGCAGGATTCCATGAACAATCAGGCACCTGGCAAATGCAGCGCGTTCATCGCGACGGGCAGCTACACGGAAGACGGAAAGATCGTGATCGCACACAACAACTGGAGCGACTACATCGTCGGCGAGCGATGGAACGTCATCGCGGATATCGTCCCGGCCATGGGCTATCGAATTCTGATGGATTGCATACCCGGATTCATTCACAGCGGCGACGATTTCGCGATCAACAGCGCGGGACTCTTGTACACTGAAACCACCATCACGCAATTCAAAGGATTTGATGAGAACGGAACACCGGAATTCATGCGCGCGCGGAAGGCAGCGCAGTACGCAAGCTCCATCGACGACTACATCAAGATCATGACCACGAACAACAACGGGGCCTATGCTAACGACTGGCTCGTTGGCGACATCAAGACCAATGAAATTGCGCGTCTCGAGCTCGGTTTGAAGAACTATCGTGTCTGGCGGACGTTTGACGGATGGTATGAAGGTTCAAACTTTCCCTGCGATCCAAAGTTGACGGCAGAAGAAACGACGTTTGATCCGAACGATATGACGAACTCAGCAAACAGCAGGAAATGTCGTTGGGCGCAACTGGCGCTGGAGAAGAGAGGAACGATCAACGCGGAACTCGCCAAGGCGATGGAGGGAGATCATTTCGATCCGATCAGGAACGCCGTGGCGATCAATGGCGGAGTGCTCTGTGGTCACGTTGACAGAGATCCGCGCGGAGCACCGGAATGGAGTTCACCGCCGTACTATCCGACCGGCGCCGTGCAGGGCAAGGTAACGACTGCGGCGCTCGCGAAGGAAATGAAAATCTGGGCGAGGATGGGTCACCCTTGTGGCGAGGATTTCCTGGCCGCGCCGTTCTTCCAGAAGCATCCTGAGTTCAAGTGGCAGGAGAAGTTTCTGAAGGATATGAAGGGAAATCCGTGGACGTTGTTTGAGGCGAAGAAGTAGGAGCATCGACTATTGCGAATGGGCCTCCATGAGCCTTACTCAGATGTACTTGCAACAACGAACATGTGCTCGATGCGGACAGAATTGCGCGATTTCACCGTAGAGAGCTACCCGGATGCTTGGTCAAACCCAAGGACTGAAACATTTGACTTTGACGAAAACCGTGATTACGCTTACATAAAGAGAGTCGCTCGCAGGATGGATTGCGCGTCCTTGCGTGACGAGGAAGATTGCAGACAAGGGTCGTAACTCCTTGAGAAAGAGAGTCGAAACATGATTGACACCCTCACGCTGAAGAACTTTAAGGGGTTCTCACACCTTGACCACCTCAAGATCAAACCAATTACTATCCTATGCGGAACCAATAGCTGCGGCAAGAGCTCAATTCTGCAGAGCCTCTTGCTCTTGAAGCAAACGCTCGAAAGTCAAAACCCGAATCAAACTCTCTTGCTCAATGGTCGATTTACCCACTTGGGAACGTTCGACAACATCGTCTTTCAAAAGAATCCCGAGAATCGAGTAACTCTTGACTTGAAATTCGCATTGAGTGAGCAGGATACATGGAAAAGAGGAGGCCGACATTCCCTGCCAATTCGCTATGTTATGCAACAGCTTTTCCCAGAAGTCTCGAAAGAATATGGTCAAGGGGGAAGATATCAAATTGCGATTCGTTTCATCTTGGCTAGCCCGAAGGTCAAATATATTTTCTCCGATGTGAGACAGACAGTAGTCGAGGAGTTTCATTGTACAATTGAGTGGTTACGCCGCAATGGTGAAATAGTTCCCGGAGGTCACTTCAGTTTCGTCCTTGATCCCGCGGGGTATTATCTGGGAAAGTGGGAAAACATCAGAGTCGGGTTTCTTACTCCGGATGGATCGAACGCGCCGATGTCTGGCGAGGGAAAGATGAAGATCCAGTTTGGAAACCTGTTTCCGATTTCTTTTGGGGACGTCGATGCATCTAAAGAGAAGTCTCAACCGCCTCCAGTGTTCTATTTAGCGTATCAGATGAGGGATGTTGCTCAGGCAGTCTTCAGTTCTGTCACATATCTGGGTCCTCTTCGCGAGGAGCCGTCGCGAAGATACATTTATGAAAATGAGGTACTTGAAATAGGAATAAAGGGTGAGAATGCGGCGTATATATATACTTCCGAGCAAGATAACGTGCTGTCTGATCATTTCTTGTACGATTCAAACGAGAATACATTTAAGTCTGTATCGAGCATGAAGGTCTCGGACGCCGTCACGCATTGGCTCGATCTGATGGAGATTAAGGGGTTCAAGCCAGAGCCGCTTAGTGAGATTATCTACTTAAACCTGAATTCTGGTGCGTCGGACAAGACTCGAGTCAACATCGCTGATGTCGGTTTTGGAGTTAGCCAAATATTCCCGATCATCTTGGAGGGAATTCGAATGGACAAAGGGAATACGCTCTTGCTCGAGCAACCCGAGATCCATCTTCATCCCAATCTGCAAATGCAGATGGCTGACTATTTCATTTCACTCGCCCTCTCGAAAAGGAAGTTGATCATCGAAACGCATAGTGATCATATAGTGAATCGACTTGTCCGACGAATTGTTGAAGATCAGAACCTTTCCCTTGCCGATCTAATCGGTATTTACTTCATACGCATGACTGAGCACGGAGCCGAATACGAAGAGGTAAATATTGATGAAAAGAAGGGCATAGCGAACTGGCCGTTAGATTTCTTCGACCAGACTGCCACCGAACAAGAACGGATTCTACAGGCAGGTCTGGAAAAGAGAAGAAAACAAAGAGAGTCGCAACAGGGGGGCAAGTGAACACTGCGTTCGATCCGGCACTTTTGTTTATATCCGACGCAGAATGGTCGGATGAGGCCAGAAGGGACCAATTCCTACAACACATTTCCGGCCACTTGCGGATGGTCGAAGACTTTCAAATAAGCAAGATTCTCTGGTGTGACAACCTAGAACAGTTTCTCTGGGCACATCCGCAACTTCCGCCTTGGAGGGCCGAGGTTCATTGGAGAAACCAGCTTGTGCCGATTATCGCACGTCTTTTTCGAAAGAACTTATTACTCATCGACACCTCAAATTGTCTTTTGGGCTGTTCAATAACACCTGAACTGTCAACCAACTATGGAAGGCCGGAGATCGATGCTTGTTTCAGACAATTAATGCACGCTGTGATCCAACAAGCACAACAGCTGAGATTCAACCCAGGCGCTGAAAACATTACGGGAAACAGTATCGTTACTTTCTCGTGTGAATGCCACGGGCTGAGAGTTGAGGCAAGAATGATAAGTTTGCCGAGAGATTGGCTTGGAGAGATTGACTTCGGCGATTTTTGGCCCTCGAAAGCAAATGAGGCCAAAATACTGCGACAGGCAATTGTTGTCGTGACAAAAAGAGACCTGGCAAGTGAGACTTCTAACTACAGATATAAGTTTGATTTTCACAGCGATTTCGTTGAAGACCTTTGCCGCGAACAGGATTCCCGAACAGAGATTGTGAGAGGATTAGCAAAAAGGCTACTGATGACCCAAGCGCAAGCATCTTCCGACGAAGGTCTTCAGGATGAGGAGGTGAAGGGCAAAGACGAAAGGCGAATGAGGATCTCGAGAAGCAAGAGAGTGCATTATGAGTACTCTGGTCAAGCCAGCATTCGATTCTTGAGATATTACGGCGAAGGCGAGCACGATGCTGGGTTGAATTGACGGATCATTGAGTAAGTAGAAACGAGAAACCTCGAGTTGCGTTAGCGGCTCGGGGTTTTCTATTTGTAAGGAGAGAAGTGTGGTGACACACCATTGGCAGGGGGATGTATCTCGGCCAGTTTGCTAGCCAATCACTGCCATATGAGCCCGTTTTACCGTTAGGGGAGTGCCACGGTCAAAGAGGGAAACTATGTAATCAACTGGCATGTTGCAATATGATGGAAGTTGCCGCGGTCATATACCGAAACCATATAATCAATAGTTCGGCGAAATACTCATAAGCTTAGGAGGACATAATGCCAGGCGAAGCAGTCATAGTAACATTCAAGGCGAGCCTTCGTGGTGAGCTGATCCAACCTACCGATGCGGGCTACGATGAGGCCCGTAAGGTCTACAATGCAATGATTAACCGACGCCCCGCCTTGATTGTACGTTGCGCGGATGTGGCGGACGTGATAACCGCAGTTCAGTTCGCCCGCGAGAACAAGATGCTCCTTTCTATTCGAGGCGGCGGCCATAACGCCGGAGGCCTTGGTGTATGCGACAACGGCTTGGTCATCGACCTCTCGCGATTGAAGGGCGTTCGAGTTGATCCCGTGGAGCGTACGGCCCGGGTCGAGGGGGGCTGCACGTGGGGTGACGTAGACCATGCAACTCATGCCTTTGGCCTGGCTGCGCCTACTGGCATCATTTCCACCACTGGCGTCGGCGGACTCACCCTGGGCGGTGGACTCGGCCACTTGACGCGCAGGTGCGGCCTCACCATCGACAATCTTCTGGCCGCGGACGTGGTGCTCGCGGATGGGCGTTTCGTCACTGCCAGCGCCGAAAAAAACCAGGATCTCTTTTGGGCAATCCGCGGGGGTGGGGGCAACTTTGGCGTCGTCACCTCATTCCAGTTTAGACTCCACCCCGTCCACACTGATTATGCCGGGCCGATGCTCTACGAAATGAGCCAGGCTCCCAAGGTGATGGCGTGGTACCGTGAGTTTATCCGCAAAGCGCCGGAAGACCTCACCGGCTTCTTCGCCTTCCTGATCGTGCCACCGGGGCCACCGTTCCCTGAGCCCCTCCACAACAAGACGATGTGTGGTATCGTGTGGTGTTACAGTGGACCGATGGAGAAGGCCGAGGAGATTTTTAAACCCATCCGGAGCTTTAGTCCACCAGCCCTTGACCTCGTCGGCCCGATCCCGCACACGGCGCTTCAGAGCATGTTCGATGGTCTGTATCCACCGGGCCTCCAGTGGTACTGGAAGGCTGACTTCGTCAACGAATTAAGCGACGAGGCCATCGCGCTCCACGTGAAGTATGGCTCGAAGATTCCAACTATGCAATCGAGCATGCACCTCTACCCGATCAACGGGGCAGCGCACCGCGTCGGCAAGAACGACACACCGTGGAGCTACCGCGATGCCACATGGGCTCAGGTCATCGTTGGCGTCGATCCAAATCCTGCCAACAAGGACCGGATCAGCGCGTGGGCGAAAGAGTATTGGGATGCAGTGCATCCTCACTCGGCGGGGGGTGCATACGTGAATTTCATGATGGACGAAGGTGAGGATCGGGTGAAGGCATCCTACAAGGGGAACTATGAGCGGCTGGTCACCATCAAGAGCAAATACGATCCGACGAACCTTTTCCGCGTGAACCAGAACATCAAGCCTACCGTGTGACAGCGCCTCAAAGTACAGCACAGCCTTTCTAATGTCCTGGACGCGGAACGCTGAGAAAGATCGACGATGCGCCTAAGAAGGTGCTCCAAGCGACGGAAACCGCGCTCGGTGTTCAGGTTAGCTGTGCTCAGTTGCACCTCGTTGCTTCTTGAGTCGTTCAGCGAGCGGAATGTACCTGTTTCGGATACGAGCCAGTTCTTTCGTAGCAACGAAAAAGCTCGTGCTGCCCAGGTAGGCGCAGCCTCCGTTTACCCCCCAGGTGAAGATGGTTTCCCCGGGGCTTGTTTTTCCCCTTCTTCGAGAAGCATCCTCAGTTCAAGTGGCAGGAGAGGTTTTTGAGGGACATGAAGGGGAATCCGTGGACGCTGTTTGAGGCGAAGAAATAGTCTCCAGAATAGGGTCAAACGTGACGAAACACAACCCTCCAGACGCCGTAAGATCTTGATAGGGTTTTGCAATTGGGAGGGAATATGAACAAGCACCTGCATGCCAAACACCGGGTTTTCCTGCTTCTTTTTCCGCTGTTGTTGATTCTCGCCGGTTGCGAGATCAACGACTTTGATGGCGACCCGAACTCTGAATATCGGGAGAGCTTCCTCTTCACGAAAGCAGTCGGAGCACGATCGGAACTCTTCATCAGCAACGTCAATGGTGCTGTGATGATCATCGGAGTCGATACGCTGAACGAAGTGCGAATATCAGGTTCCAAGATTGTCAAGGATCAGTCCGATGATGAAGCCAGACGGCACATTGTCGACATCGAAATCGACATGCAAGAGTCTCCTTCGACGCTGACCATCAAGACTCTTCAGCCGAATACGAGCGGAAGAAGAACGTATCAAGTCAACTATGAAGTGATGATTCCCAGCTCGTGGAGAGTCACCGTCAGTAATGTCAACGGAAACGTCGATATTCAGAACATTCGAAATACGGTGAGCACAATGGTCGTCAATGGCACCGTGAACGCCACTGAAATTGCAGGCAACGTCAGCGTGACTGTCACTAATGGAGTGATCAGCGGAAAGGTGCAGATCCCGGAGAACGGATCCTGTGCGTTCAACCTCGTCAACGGTAACACGACTCTGCTTGTGCCCCGAACGACTTCCGCTTCGGTGACAGCGACGGTCACGCTTGGCACCGTTTCCGTTTCCAACCTACCGATCGTCTATAGCACGAACACGCGCACGAGCGTGACAGGAATCGTTGGAGCAGGGAAAGGGACTATTCGGCTTTCGTCTGTAAATGGAGTAGTTCAGTTGCTTGGATACTAGAGCCAACAGGCGTAGGCAGGAATTCCCCAGGCGCGAACATCATTTCTGAAACCTGCATTTCATCCCGCCGCAAATAAGAAAACCCCGGGCTGTTTCCACAACTCGGGGTTCTTCGCAAGGGCCTGTCCGCGTGGGGCACTATCGCGATGAGAGCGCCACTGTTTTCTTCCCTTCGTCCACTCCTTTTAAGAACTTGATGAGCCCTGCCATGTACACCTGCTGGTCATCATACATGTCTATGTGGCTTCCGTTCGGGCAGAGCAGGTAACTCCCGTTCTGGACCTGCATCGAAATCCATTTCATGTGTTCCGGATCCATTGTGTCGTACTTCGCCCCAACAACCAGAGTCGGGACGGAGATGTTCTTGAGGCCTGCTTTTCTGTCCCACTTTTCCAACCTTCCCGATAGGCCGAACTCACTCGGGCCCTGCATCAGCACGTATACGTCTTTATTCATCTTGGCGAATGCGCGGTTAAGGGGATCCGGCCATTCCTTCAAGCGGCAGATGTGCTCCATGTAGAAGTTCGGGATCAAGAGCTCCATGTACTTCGGGTTCTCGAAGTCTTTTCGTGATTCGAACGCTCGGATCTGCTTCAGGATGGCAGGATCCATCTGTTTCGCCAGAACGGTTTGGGCGTACACGTCATACTCAGGGGCGCTCGCCATCATATTGGAGATAATCAGCCCCTTCAAATGCTGCTGGTATTTCAGCGCGTACTCCATCGCGAGGATTCCGCCCCAGGAGTGTCCCAAGAGATAGAAGTTCTCTTTGTTGAGGCCGAGGGCTTGCCGCACCTGCTCCACTTCTTCGACGAACCGTTCCGTTGTCCAGAGGTCCTTGTCCTTCGGCTGATCTGAATAGGCAGATCCCAGCTGGTCGTAGTAGATGAATTCGATCCCTTCCTGTGGCAAGAAACTCTCGAAACATTCGAAATATTCGTGCGTTGCGCCCGGCCCGCCATGGAGCAACAGGACCTTCATCCTGGGATTGTTTCCAAACCGTTTCGTCCAAACGTGATATGTCCCCTTAGGCGTTTGGACCGGGACCATCTTGATGCCCCCCGTCTGTACACCGGTCTCATCGGTTTTGAAATAGGTCTTCAATGCGGAGGACTCTTCGCGTTGGGAACACGCAACGAAGAGTACCGCAAGGGTAAGCGACGCGAGGGGTCGTACTGAAATAATCATGGCTCAAACCTTTCGTTTGGGTGATTGTTGATACGAGACGGGATTGGAGAATAGCCGATGTTGTTGAGAGGAAACGGCGGGAGAAAACTACTCAATTGGGGGAGGAATGTCAAGCCGGGCAGTGTTGAAGTCCGGCGAATCTCGTCGGGCCGAGATCCTGCCATACTTGGGCGGGACCGTCGCGAGCGTTCATCATCCCAGCCGAAATAGAAAACTCCAAGCAACGTGCGTCACTTGGGGTCCTACAATAGATCCCCCGTCAAACGGCGATGGGGTCCTCATTCCGACGATGAACTTATCTCCGCCTTTGGCGGGATCGATAAGTTCAGCCAGCCCGCCGTGCGTTCTGGCGGGTCGGAATGGGACTGGCATCGTCCTGTGGAACAAAAAAGAAAACCCCAAGCCATGAAACGACTTGGGGTTCTAGATTAAATCCTGGCATCGACCTACTCTCCCGTACCGTTGCCAGCACAGTACCATCGGCTCCGGGGGGCTTAACTGCTCTGTTCGGAATGGGAAGAGGTGTTTCACCCTCGATATTGACACCAGAAATTGAAACTCAACTGAGAAGATTGCACAACCTGAAGTTGTTGCAACTCATCCACTACATTATTGATGCACCGGATCTGATCTGTGATCAATAAAAATAATGGTTAAGTCGCACGACCTATTAGTACCACTCGACTCGAGCATTGCTGCTCTTACATCTGTGGCCTATCAACCAAGTAATCTCCTTGGGGTCTTTAGTCCCCCCGACAAGTCGGGGGGAGGGAAACCTAATCTTGGGGCGGGTTTCGCACTTAGATGCTTTCAGTGCTTATCCCATCCGGACATGGCTACCGAGCAATGCCACTGGCGTGACAACTCGTACACCGTCGGTCCGTTCACTCTGGTCCTCTCGTACTG
>Ga0315284_10000487_pt1 | contig 54199 bp, 89 predicted proteins | sample YL17G09_16_MG_FD_203696 | JGI IMG/M metagenome (GOLD analysis project Ga0315284, IMG submission 203696) | Sediment microbial communities from Yellowstone Lake, YNP, Wyoming, USA - YL17G09_16 | ecosystem: Environmental > Aquatic > Freshwater > Lake > Sediment | place: USA: Wyoming | collected...
GCCAAACGGAAGCCCGCTGCGAGAGCTTAAGAGGGCAACCGGGGCAAGCCGCCTGACGGGTCCAATTGACAAATAGACGCTAACAGCAAGGGGAGCCGGGGGGATGCCCCAGAGGACGGCGGTCACCGCAAGGCCCAGGACGTTAGTCGCCGGGCAAAACTAAACCGACCGTAGCAGGGCCTGGGAGCCGTGGCGAAAGCCGCAAGGCGGATCAGGCGGGCAGGCAAAAGCCGGGTGAACCGAAGTGGAGGCAACGGTGGGAAGGGAGCCAGTGACTGCGACCGCGAACGGGCTGGCTCTGCTGGCAAGTACCACCGGACTCGTGCGGTTTAAGGCGTCTCGAAGGGAAGCGTAGGAATCCGAGAGGGTTCTGTGGGGCGACTTCGCCCCGCGATGCCAGTGGCCTCTATGGGGTGGACGACCCCGAGGAGGCAAGAAGACGATGGTGGTACAAGTGACCGTGAATGGACAGCCGCTCCGGGACTTTATACAGCAGGAACGGAGCGATGAGATAACGCAGTTCGTGCGTGATGAACTCCGTGACATGAAGCGCAGCGTCCGGCCTCACATTGCGAGCGCCAGGCCGTTTGCTACGAGCTTCGGTCATGGACCGGCCAAGGTCCTGTACGCAAGGTAGGCTCTGGGAGGGTCCTCCCTCCCACAGAGGCCAACTGGCTCGTATCTTACACCCTCCACTGTGAGGGCAATAGGAGACCAGAACCATGAAAAAAAGCGTGAAGAAGCAACTGAAGAAGCAGGTGAAGAAGCAGGTTGCGAAGGCCGTCATTGGCGACGTGCTGAAAGCGGCTCTCGCTGCTTCCAACTACAAGGCCGTCAAGGGCGAGCTGCGTCCCGTCACATCGGCTGCCATGTACGTCACCATCGGCAACCGCAACGCAGCCTTCATCAACAAGGCGGGCACCGACGAGCCGAACGTCAGGCTCATCACCAGCATTAAACCCAAGGAGTTGGGCCTGAATCCGAAGAACTGGGCCAAGACCAACAGCGACCGCGAGTACGCGTTCAGTGGTGACTACGCCACTCTGGGCAAGTCGCTGGCCGTCGCCTTCAAGGCTCTGTACAGTGTGCAGAAGAAAGCGGCCTAGCCCTGGGCGATGGGAGACAAGACGTGTGGGGAGAGACCAAGCAAGGTCTCCCCACTGAGCCCTTTCGGACGTTACGCTTTGGAAGCTTCTGTGGGGTGACTTCACCTCATGGAGGGAGTGCGACATGACCAAACTTGAGAAGGCCAAGAAATTCTTGAACCATGGTTACCCGATCGTCATCGAGGTCCTCCGCCCGAGGGCTTCCTATGGCCTGCTGCATGACGTCAGCCTCACTGTGGCTGAGGCCAAGGAACTGATGAAGGATATCATAGAGGCCATCGAGGCGGGCCAGGAAGACGGCAAGTACCCTGACGTGGTGGTCCGGGCTGGAGATCATCGGGGCAAGTCGATCAGCCTTGGGGAGTGGCGGTAGTCAGAGCAAGGCAAGAGTGGGAGGCAAGAGGCCCTCCCACAGAGGCTTCCAGGGTAAGACCTTCCGTGACATACGCTTCCTAGACGTTAGCAGCGTAAATCCGCTGCAAGGCTAGGCGTGTGGTAACGTCTGGTCCCGTCGGCAGTATCGGCCGTGTCAATAATTAGACGAGCGTGGTTAACCGTCCCATGCCCAAAGAGCTCGGGCCGGACTGACGCCGACGTGAGGTATCGTCCCTGTCTCAACTATCCAAGAAGGGAGCAGGGACGTTGGCTATCCATCCAAGAAGGAGCCATTGAGCCAAGATAATCTTTCGGTCTTGACAGGACCGTCCTGTGGTGACAGGTAGAAAGGAACCAGGCTTCGCCAGCGAGAGCCTTCTGCCATCCATCCAAGAAGGGGTAGACGGCGCTCGGCAAGTGGACTGAGACTGCCATATCTCAAGCGGCGAGCAGCATGTGGAACCGTATCACCCGCGCAATCAACTAAACCAAAAGTCGCTGTAAGGCGGAGGCCACATTCCGTTCGTATGCGTGGAAACACTCTGTCCAGCGTGAGTGGCAACACCCTGCCCGCCAATGAGCGGGGAACGCGGAGAATGCGAATCATATCAGGAATTGTCGGACCTTCCCCTTGCCAGCGACTGAGGAGGCCAGGGGTCACTCTACTATCGTGGCAGGTGGACATTTGTCTTTGGTTGTCACCCACTGCTGCGCTCTGGCTTCCTCAGTGGCTGGCAAGGACCAGCAAATCAGATCAGACTGGAGGCAATCGTGATCCATAAGAGATTGAAGTCCATGGAGTGGTCGAGCTTGGCAGAAGAGATCCTGGTCACGGCTGAACCACTCATACCACTCGACAAAATCCCATTGGCGATCCGTTTCGCTGAGCAGGAACTTGTCATCAGTCTCAGGGAAGATGGGCGTCATAACCTGAAGGCTATCGTCCTGCCCTGCGACGTTCGCGCCGCTTTGGACGCCATGAACCTTCGGCCCTGGGGAACGGCATCGCAAGTCTGAGAGGAGATATGACGTTAATCAACTGCACGCCCCATGCTATAGTCCTGTGCGGGAGGCCGCTCCTAGCTAGTGGTGTGGTCTCTCGTGTGACTGAGCACGCCAGTCACATAGATGACCTGGACTGGCTAGGCGGCACGGTACCGCTCGACGCGGTACTCTATGGCGAAGTGGTCGATTTGCCCGATCCTCGGCCATTCACCTACTACATCGTTTCTCGGCCAGTGGCAGAGGCTGTCCCGCATCGACTGGACGTGGTATTTCTTACGGACTTTGAGCGGGACGCTGGTGGCCAGGTAGTTGGAGCGCGTCGGTTGGGCAGGAAGCGGGTGGGCTAAAGTGAAGCGATTTCCCAGACTACCGCGTGCCGACGACTTCCCTCCAGGTGCTTATGGTACGGACACCAACCGTCTCGTCCATATCTGGCCTGGGGCCAAGCAAGACAAGAAGCGCATCGTGATCCACTGGATGGACGGCCTAGACGCTGGTAAGCCTGTCTGGTGGGCCAAGAAAGACTTGGAGTTCTTACGTCCTATCGTGGAGGGGGCATGAAAGTCAAGGTAGTCGGTGGTAGTCTTATGCAGCAGGCGCGCATCAGGTACTACTGCGAACAGTTAGTGCCTACAGCATTCCGTAAGCGCAAACTGTTGGGCTTTCTTGAGCGCAAGGGGTTTTCCTTGCTCGCAACAAGCGGGTCCTGCAAGGGGCTCTTCTCACGTGAGGGCATCAAGGTCTACCGCAGCCATGAATTGGGCTGGCGCAACTACCGCGATAAGGATGGCAAGCGTGGGTTCTTCCGTGCTGACCAGGTCGCCATCCACGAACTGATGCACGGCGTCTGGAGTTTTGCGTTTGATGGTGGTATGAGGCAGTCTGTGTATGCCCTGCACGCTGTTGCAAACCCACGATATTTCAATTACCCCGACGCTGTACGCCATCCTTCAGAGTGGTTCTGTGACCAGTTCCCGCGTGCCTTCTTATTCAAGAAGACATGCGACCCGGCATTGGTACGTTTTCTCAGGGACTGGTACTTCAGCAGGTGCCTGCCTAACATCCGCTTGGAGCGGGATGAGGTAGGAAGATAGAGGAGGAAATCATGGCTGCAAAGTCAGCCCCGTATATCTGGAAGCAGTGCCCGTTCTGCCATAAGGACCTTCCGAAAGGACCCTTGCTGGAAGTGGTGGAGCCAAAGCCGATCATGCGCTATCCGCGCTTGCTGGCTACCACGCCTGAACAGGAACGGACGGTGAAGATCATCGAAACCAAGTGCCGTCAGTTCGCCTGTCCTGGCCGTATCGTAAGCGTCCAGGCTGGCCCGATGGTCACGCAATACGACTTCAGCCCGGATCGCTTCACCCGCGTCCGGCAACTGAAGACCATGCACGAAGACCTTGCCATCGCTATCCCCGCTGAGGCCGTCACGGTGATGCGTATCCCTGGTCGCATCGCAATGGCCATCACGGTGCCTAATGTGGAGCGCAAGATCGTGTCGTTCAAAGAGTGCTTGCCCAACGTGGTGACGGTCCGCAACGAGCAGATCCTGCCGATCAACTTCGGTATGGACTCTGTCGGCAATCCTGTGGTCGAAGACCTTACTCGTATGCCGCACCTGCTCGTCGCGGGCAGTACCGGCAGTGGCAAGTCTGTCCTGCTCAACAACATCATCCTCAGCCTACTCCATGTTCGTAACGCCAAGCAGATGAGGATGGTGGTGATCGACCCGAAGAGCGTCGAGTTATTCATGTACAAGGACGTTCCGCACCTGATGCGCCCGCCGGTATGCAGCGTCTTCGACGCCCTGGGAGCAATGGATGACGTCCTTCAGCACGTCCGCAAGCGCATGGTCATGCTGGAGACCTTCAAGGCCAAGAACCTGGCCGAGTACAACGCGGTCATGCCTGATGAGGAGCGTAAGCTGCCGTATATCGTTGTGGTCATTGACGAGATGGCCGACATCGTCTTGCAAGAGAAGAAAGCCTTCACGCAAGTGATGGCCCAGCTTTCCAGCCTGGCCCGCGCCTCGGGAGTCCACGTGATAGCGGCTACCCAGCGCCCGTCAGTAGACGTGCTGTCGGGCAAGATCAAAGTCAACTTCCCCGCTCGCGTCTGCTTCCGTGTCCCTGGTCATGCTGACAGTAAGACAGTGCTGGGCGTCGGCGCCCACGCTGAGCAGTTGATGGCGCGGGGCGATATGCTGTACTGCTCGCCAAACCTCCCTGGGTATCTGCGCCTTCACAGTCCGTTGGTTGAGAACTCCGACATCAACGAACAGCTTCTGCTGTCCTTGGAGTGCGGCCACTTCCTCCGTTGCCCAGCAGACGGTCCCCCGGCTGTACCGCAAGAGTCTGGTGCTCCGAAACTCGAACTCGTCGAGAGAAAGGAAAGGAAGGTGATGTGATGCCGTTGTACAAGGAAATGCACCGCCGTCGTCGTATGAAGCTGCGGAGGGAATGGGAGTGGCTGAGGCACCTTCATTACCAAGGGGGCGAAGACGCTTCAGCCATATTGATCGAGCCAAATCAGTGGGCCGTGAAGAAGTGGGATGCTGCCATAGTAGCAGCAAGGCTGAAAGGAGTACCTGTATGACGGGCAAGGTCAGTACTGAGATCCGTGCCTTCCAGGTCCAACATACGTCCAACGGAGCGTACGATCCAGAGGCACTAGCCCTCATCGAACGCAATGATCTCCTGGTGGAAGAAAAGTACGATGGCAGCCTCTACGTTGCCAAGTTCTTCGGTAGCAACGTCCAATTCACGTCGCGTCGTGAGAGCAAGAAGACAGGATTACCCTGCGACAAGACGGCCAACCTGCCGCATCTGAACCGCTGTCCTGTGTCACTGAACGGCACGGTGCTGCTGGGTGAGATACTTTCCCCAACGAGGGAATTTCATCATGTGTCGGGCACGATGAACTCACTGCCAGCGAAGGCGATCGCTTCCCAGGAGGAGCGGGGCTGGCTCCAATACTACGTCTTTGATTGCCTGTGGTACGTGGGTGTTGACGCTCGCAGCGAACCTCTGACGGTGCGTCGTGAACTAGCAGAGCGTGTTATCCGCGTCTGGGGTGCATTCCAGGCATCCCGCCGTGATAGAGTGCATGGCCATGTTGGGTGCCCCAGCGATTGCATCCATATCTCTCCAGTCTTGCGTGGCAACTACGGGGAGTTGTTTCGCAAGGTCGTAGCGCGGGGCGGCGAGGGCCTGATGCTCAAGGATCCCGACGCGCCATATGGCAAGGGTGTGTTCAAAGTCAAGAAGGCCACGGATGTCTCCGCGTACATCACTGGCTACACGGAAGGCAAGGGCAAGTACGAAGGTCAGATCGGGGCCATCCGGTTCAGTGTGGGTGGAATCGATCCCATGGTGGCTGAACTCGAAATCGGGCAATGCAGTGGCATGGCCGACGTTACGCGGGGATATATTTCCAAGAACCGCCGGGCATGTCTCGGCAAGGTCATCGATGTCTGCTGCGAGCCGCCGGACAAGCCGAGTGCCTGGACGGGGCAGCGGCTCCGGCATCCCAGGTTCATTCGGTTCCGTGATGATCTTTCGCCTTTGCAATGTACGGTCAGCAAAGTGCGGGGCGATTTCATGAAGCTGACAAAGGTGGGCTCCTAAATTCTTCCAGAGAGGAGAAAGTGAGATGGGAAACATCAGAGGTTTTGGCACCAGTCTGCGCTCCATCCGCCGGGTCATCGAGCGGCACAAGGGGTACCCGAATGCGCGCCAGCGCCGTTTCATGAAGCACAGGCAGGCCAAGGAGGAGGAGCAAGAGAAGCACGAGGCCCAGGTCCGCGACATGCGCCGTCACGCTGGCAACATCGGCCGTATCACTGCGAAGCAGCAGGGCGTCGTCCAGCGCGTCATGTCACGGATGTCGCGCTTCCTGAGAAAGGCCATCGGATGACGAATCCATTTCTGCCATCTGACTTTGAACCACCACCACAGAAGCCGGCATCGCAAGAAGAGGCTGACCGGCTGGACAACGAGGCGGACGAAGACCATCAACAACCGACGTTCCACGGTCGGAAGAGCGAGATCATATATCGTCCGGCCTGGGCCGATGACAACGACCTGTAGAAAGGAGAGAGCCAGTGAGTAAGAACAACCTGCACGCGATCGACCGTCGGGATAAAGATCCCGAAGAGAAGTGGGTGAAAGGTGAGTCCCATTTCTGCCAAGCCTGCAAAGCCTACGTCACCAGTGCCGGTCCTTGCCCCGACCGAGCGAGGTTGTGGGACGGGGAGAAAGGAGCCAAGTCATGAAGCGCGTCAGTTTCAGGGACTCGGCTAGGAAGACCTGGGTCCTCGACGAGTGCAACGTCCGCGAGGATGTGGCAGACATCATATCTGATAGCTGGGAACTCCGCGTCTTCAAAGTGACCAGCCCAGACAGCGGCAACGTCTATTGGGTGCAAGTCCTGAGAAGACGCGGAGTTCCCAAGGGCAAGAACGAAGAGTGGGATACCCCCGCCGTGTTCTGCAATTGTCCCCATGGTCTGTTCATGGCCCCGTTGCAGGTGGTACTCTTTGGACCGTGTGGGTTGGATACCATCTGCAAGCACGTCAAGGTCGTCTGGGACTTTCTGAAGGGAGGGGGATAGATGGCATATCTCCAAGTCACGACCGCCACGCTCCCGCCGCTCAGCACTAAGGAGTCACGCCGTCGCTGCGTCCAGGCCCAGCGTGCTTACAGAGAGGGTCGCTCCCTGAAGCACCAGAAGCGTGCTGGCCTCAGCAAGGAAGACCTTCAGCAAGTCAACATATTTCGGGAGCTTGGCCTCGACTACACATGCCTGGCCCCCAAAGAACGGTATCCTGTCATTGCGAGAATGGTGGAAGGCCGCAGAGCAGACACGCTCTCACCCTCCGCGCTCAACTTCCTGCGTGACAACCTTGATGCCCACGCTACTTTCAGGGATGGCCGGCAGGTAATCACCTTCGCCCAAAGTGGCGAATCCAAAAGAAAGGGAATCAACGACATGAACTTAGTCAGTGAAGTGGTTAGTGCGTCCGGCGAAAGCCGGAAGGTTGTGAAGTCCGTCCTGGACAATCTCCAAGCGTACATCTGCGATCAACTGAAGGAAGAGCGCCGTGTCCGCATCCCTGGCCTTGGCATCCTGGCCCTCAAGTACAGTCCGCCTCGGGAGAAGCGCAAGGGCGTCAGCCCGTTCAGTGGGGAGCCGATGGTGTTTAAGGCGCGACCGGCCTCCAACAAACTGAAGTTCCGGGTCTGCAAGGAACTGAAGGACTTCTGCGCCGTCCTGCCCGCCGTCGCCCCGAAGAAAAAGAAGGCCAAGAAAACGGCCAAGTGACCACGAGGTTCTGTAACGTCACGCTATAGCACGGCCACGTATCTTGTGGCCGTCCGCCGACTGACAGTTACAGGCGCGGTATCCTGGCCCCCGGCAGGTGCCGCGCAGACCTCAGGACAGACGTTAGCCTCCACCCAGCGCCCGTCCACGCTGGTGTCGTCTTCTACGTCTGCCTGGGGTCTGCGAGGCATCTGTCATGGTAATCGAGGCCACGATCCTAGCTTACGACACAGTCGCTCGACGGGGTGCGCGTGTCGGTCAAGGAGCTGCTATCTGCGCTCGGATCAAGGAAATACTTTGGAAGTGGTCTCAAGTGGAGCTAAAGACGACATGGAGACGACATGGACGAGAATCTGGAGAGGGCTTGGCGAGCCGAGCTATACCCTGGTCGCATAGTTGCATATGACGTCTCGGGGCACTCTGGTGAGATACGCAGTCTACACTTCGGAAATGGCGAGCGCGATGCTCGGCCTTGGATAGACGTTTGGAATCTGAACCGTGGCTACGAGCGGGAAGAGTGGTCTCTGGCGCATATCGCTTTGCGCCGTCCAAGAACTTGCAAACGCTGGCCGCGCCCGTTCCGCTATGCCAGGCTGACGCCGACGTTTCATTGTCATTGCCCTAGTGGTAAACTGACTGTAAAGGGACCGCATGACGTTATATGTAATCGCTGTGGGTGCGCCATCGGAAGTGAAAGCTACCCTGACCGTTTCCAAGAAGCCAGCCGGAAGTTAGCGAAGGTGTATGGTCTGCCAGAGGCCAAGGCTTCCGAAAAGCGCATTCTGCCAGCAGGAGGGCGTGTGAAGCTGGTGGAATATGAGGAGCAGATATTCCGCCGCACATACGTCAAGGAATCGCCCAAAGAGGCGAAGCAATTCCGGGCCAAGGTAGACGAGATCCTGAAGAGGGTGGACGCCGAAAGCAAAGCCAAAGGGTGGGGTCAGAAGAAACCTAAACCAAAGAGGTTAGGACGCTGATGTACGATTACGGTGTAGCTCTGCGACGGTTCGACAAGCTGATACGCTGGACGGCGAGGAAGTATCAGGTGTTGGGCCACCATCATCTGATGCCCCAGGATATCCAGGCCGAAGGCTACCTGGTCCTGGTCCGCTGCTGCCAGCGTTTCCCGCCGTATCGTACTGGCTTCGCGCGCTTCTTCAAGCGTTCATGGTACAACCGCCTCAAGGACCTTAGCCGTTTCTCTCATCGTCAGGCCCGTGACGGCGTGACGGTTGAGATACCTGAGACGCTTGTCGATGAGCGCTTCCTCCCCAGCGATAACTTGCGTTCCCGCATTAGTGAACTGAAACATCGTGTATCACCATTGGCCTTCAAGTTCCTACGCTTATTCACTCAGCCCAACGAGGCTGTTACCCAAGCTGCCTGGCGAGACTTCTGTCGCAAGAATAAGCTCGCAGGCTTGGGTATCAAGGTGACAGGGTTCAAGAAGTTTCGCATTCGGCCCAAGCATGTGCAGACGGTCCTTGGCATACCGCCGGTCCTAGGCCGGAAGTTGCTGAGGGAACTTAAACAGTCAAACCAACAGCAAAAGGAGCGTTGACGCTTATGATCAGTAAGAAGAAGAAGAAGGCCAACAAGACGGCCAAGGGCAGGGCCTCGTCAGACGATGAAGACGACGAGGAGGAAGAAACTCCTCGGAAGAAAAAGAAGCCAGCCGCCAAGTCGCCAAAGTCCAAGAAGCCCCGGGACGACGATGACGATGACAACGGCGACGATGAGTCCGACTCTGACTCCGAGGAAGAGGACGAGGGCGAAGACTCCGACGACGCCGATTCCGACGAAGAGGAGGAAGAAGAGGAAGCCCCCAAGAAGAAGAAAAAGGCCAAGGACGACGACGACGAAGAGGAGGAAGAGGAGGAAGAGGAGGAAGAGGAGGAAGAAGACGAAGAGGAAGAAGCCCCCAAGAAGAAAAAGAAGAAGGCCAAGGACGAAGATGAAGAGGAAGAAGAGGAGGAAGAGGAGGAAGAGGAGGAAGAGGAGACCGGCCACACGCCTCGTGCCCCCTCGATCCCCGTCCCCAAGGGCATGGAAGACTGCTTCGGGCAGTTCTATGACCCCGATGTGACAGAGTGCAAGAAATGCACCGAGTCACCGCACTGCAAAAAGCTGATGGCTGCTGGCCGCAAGAAAGCCGAGGAGTCGGCCGGCAAGAAGGGAGACAAGGTGAAGAAAGTCAAGAAAGCCGAGAAGCCCGAAAGGGAGGAGAAAGTCAAGAAGCACCGTGAGGAAGACGACGAGGAAGAAGCCCCGAAGAAGGCCAGCAGTAGCGGGATGGGTGACGTGCTCAAGAGTGCGCTCGCGCGTTCTAACTACAAGGCCGTCAAGGGCAAGCTGAACATGGTTTCTTCCTCAGCGTTGTACGTTACCATTGGCGGCAAGAAAGCGGCCTTCATCAACAAGGCGGGCACCGACGAGCCGAACGTCAGGCTCATCACCAGCACCTCGCCGAAGAAGCTCGGCCTGGAACTCTCGGATTGGGGCAAAACGAACAACGTCCGCGAGTACGTGTTCAAGGGCAACTACAAGCTCCTAGGCAAGGCCCTGGCCATCGCCTTCAAGGCCATCCGCAGAGAGCAGCGATCTGAATCCGAGGACGAAGACTAGCCGACCGAACCCCAAGTGGCACGAGACGGAGGGGCTTTTACAGCAGCCCCTCCGTACCTCCCTCAAGGAACTGCCATGAGATACCCAATAGAGCAGCCTCCGCCTTTTGCAGTGCAGATTGAACTGACCGAGGGGTGCAATCTGCGGTGCCCTTTCTGTGCTATATCTAGTATACGAACCTCTCAAAGCATTTACAAGTTCTTAACTGTCGAGAATGCCAGACGTATCGCGGATGGGATTGGTGACGCCGGTTGGACGCCGCGCATAGAGTTCGGGATGCATGGTGAACCTACCATCAATCCAAACTGCTGCGAGATCATCTACATATTCCGCAGGCGTCTTCCGGGTAGTCTGATGCTCTTGGAGTCCAATGGGACAGGCTTCGCCAGTAACACCATTTCCCGTCTGTTCGATGCTTTTGCTGCTGGGCTGGATAACCTGGCAATAGAGGACTATAGGCACGCTAAGATGTGTGCGCGGATACGCTCTAGGGCCTCGGAACACCCGGTAGACTTTAGTGAGGTTGGCGTTTTCATCTATGACTACCCCCGGGACCCAGAGGGCAATCCCCATCGACGTGGCAAAAACAAGAAGCTGATATTCCTGGCCGACCCCACGGTCGCAAAGATCGGCACACACTCGCAGGTACATAACTCAGCGGGTTTGGCCAAGCCACCTCTGACGAAGCCTCCCACGACCCGTTGTGCGAAACCATTCAGGGAGCTAGCGATTCGGTGGGACGGCAATGTGGCTCTGTGCTGCAATGACTGGCGAGGTTGGTACAAGATAGGCAATGTGTTACAGACTCCGGTCGAGGAGCTTTGGCAGCACAGCGCGTTCAATGCTGCGAGATTGAAGCTGTACCACGGCCAGCGCGACTTCGGTCCCTGTAACGGTTGCGACGCTCGTAGCTACCGTGTGGGCCTATTGCCCGACAAGTTTGGTAAGGCGAAGCTTCCGGAGCCGGATGATGGCACGTTGAGAACGATCAAGCGGGCGCTGTCTGGTGGAACGTACACCCTCCCGGTTCTTAGAGAATGGGAGGAGAGCTGATGAAGCACCCCGACCTGAAGATTTACATGGCAGTGCTCAGCCATGGACGCCCGGATAGCGTCAAAGAGGTTGAAGGGTATCTCGGCTGTGAGGCCACATGGTATGTTGGGGAAGGTGAGTCCAGCAGCTATCGCCGTCATGGAGCTGAGCGTGTGGTGGCAGCCGGAAACCTGCCGGATAGTAGGAACACAGCGTTGGAAGACGCGTGGAAGTACGGCTTCACGTGTGTTCAGTGCTCTGATGACTGCCGTCGCTTTAGCATAGCGACAGAGCGTATGGTCAACTTGACGGCCTTGACAACGGCCATCCTCATCAAGTCGGCGATGGAGGCTGTGGGAGGGGTATATCTGGGAGGAGGGAACTCTACAAGCAACCCCTACATGGCTATCGGTCTTAGGACTGGTAGCAAGCTGCCCCCACAGCCTTCGGCGCAGCTCATTAGCTACAATCGCCTGGTTCTGGGAGACTTCTCCGTCGTGAGGCCCTGCGGCATATTCTTTGAAGACGACATCCTCGTCAAAGAGGACTATGCCTACACGTTGAAGCACCTCGTGGCTTTCGGTCGTGTTGTCCGTTGCAACTATATCCTACAGGACTTCCGTCACAGAGCCAACCTCGGGGGTGCCAATCTGTGGCGCAATGAAGGTGCTGAGCAGGACGCCTGCAAGAAGATCCTAGAGCGCTGGCCGGGTGTGATACGGCCAGCGAAGCCTAAGTCCGGGTCTAGCTTCCCAGAGCTGATGATCACGTGGAAGCCCGAATTGCGGGACCACCTTCTGCCTGCGAGGTTTGCTAGGATATGAATGTCACAGCAGCCGTGCTTCATGTGAATCCCACGAATCGTTGGTCCAGCGCTCCAACGGTACGTATCGCTAGATTTGTAGCTGACGCGCTTGGGATACCACTCTTGTGTGATGAGGATTCATGCCACGCCAATCGCAACACTAAGTTTGATGTTCTATTTGTGAAGTTTGGAGTGCTGCGGTTCTGTGCGTATCGGGACATCGTCTTTCAGGTGTACCAGAAGGCAGATTTGATCATCAACCTGGAAAATGACTACGCATTCAAGCCGGACCCAAGGCTTCTCAAGCTGAACCCAAGCTATACCGTCTGGAGCACAGTGCCCAAGAACTGTGTGGAGGGCGGGCGTTATATCAATTGGAACAAGGCTTCCTGGATTCAAGGGATTAAGCCATCAAAGCATAAGCATTGGGACGTCTTGTATCATGGGCGATGGCGCGATGACCGAGAGGCCCTGTTTGCCAGGTACTTCGATACGCCGAGCATCACAGTCAGCGCGCATTCGCGTAGCCAGCGGAAGTTCCTAGAGCAATACCCTCGTGTGACGCTTGTGCCCCAATTGAAGGACATCACTGAACTGAGGCACGCTGATCTAGGGCTGTATCTTGAAGATGTGAAATCCAGTACGCTCTACTGTTCACCGGCACAACGCTTCTATGAGTGCGTGCAGGCTGGCGTGCCTGTGATATTCGACAGTGCGTGCATCCGTACGTTCTATACTGCGGGGTACGGTGATGTAAGCAATTTCGCTGTCGGGGGTAGTGCGTCTGCACTGAGGATGCTGCGGAGAGCTCCAAAAATTGTAGAGGCACAAGCCAAGTGGTACCGTGACTACGGTGCTGAACTGAGGCATGAACTGATGGAAGCACTGGCGGAAGAGGGTCTCAAGATTGGGGTGCGAAGATGGCCACGCTGATTGACAGGAAACCTTGGCTGCATCTGCCAATCGTCCCACTTATCCAGGAACACCTGGACCAGTTCTACCAGTTCGTCTACGAGCGGCACATGGTCTGGTTCCGCCGCTTCGCTCTGAAACTGTCTCCACCATGGACAGCAAATCGTTGGCTTCGGGACTACAAGTTCACGAACGTCTACCGTGAACTGGATCGTGGCACAGCTTGGCTGATGAGCCATATCCTGAATCCTACTGCACTCGCAGCGGGCAGCCAACACAATCTCTTGTGGCAGGTGGTGTTGTACCGCGTCCTAAACCGTGTGGAGACGTTCGAGGCTGTCGGTATCCCGTCGTATTCCAAGTGGGAAGCTGACAAGGATATGTTCCGTAGCAACCTGTATGAGTACAAGCGTCGCCATGGTCATGTGTTTACTAATGCTCACCTGACGGTTCCTGTCAACCGGCTCGGTGGTGACAAGCTCGCGGCGTATCTGAAAGGGCTGGATGCCTTGCATAAGCTGGTCCCCAAGCTGTGGATGGAGATAGCAGCCGCTGAAACCATGGAGCAGGTCTTTCGTGCTTTGCAACTGGTGCCATACGTCGGCCCCTTCATAGCCTACGAGATCACCGTCGATCTCACATACGGCAAGTTGATACCGTTCACCGAGGACGATTTCGTGAATGCTGGCCCCGGTTGCAAGGTGGGCATCAAGCTGATATTCCCAGAGCGTAGCAAGAAGGACGAGCTTGTGGCAGCGATCCACGAACTGCGGGATAGCCAACAGTACCACTTCCAGCGTCTTAGCTTGGACTTCCCATATCTCAACGGGAAGCCGCTGTCGCTGCGCAACATCGAGCACAGTTTGTGTGAATTTTGTAAGATGTGGAAGATCACCCATGGCGTCGGCAAGGCTCGGATGCTGTTCAAGCCCAAGTCAACCAACCCCTACGAATCTGCTGCTGGTCAACTTCCCCTGTCATTCTAGCGTTTAATTCAATTGGAGGCAATGCAATGCGAGACTATTTCGGTGCTGGCCTTGGTGCCATGTACCTTCAGTCTTTCCAGGCTATCAAACTCGAGGGTAGGGACATCACTGTGCGCGGTCAGGGATGCCGCGAGATGCGGTCGCCCGTCGTATTTGAGTACCTGAAACCCGGCTATTGCTGGATGCATATCCCGGGCCGTAGGTTCAATCCGTTCTTCGCCCTGGCCGAAGTGGTGTGGATACTCTCAGGACGCAACGATGTGAAGTGGCTCGCGTACTTCAACTCCAAGGTCGCTCAATTCTCTGACGATGGCCATACATTCCATGGTGCCTATGGGGAGAGGCTGCGGGCATGGCCTCGGTTGTATTTCCCTTCTACCGTGTCCGATCCTGCGGACCCCCGGTATCTTGACAAGGTGCCTATTGACCAGTTCAAGGAAGTCGTTGACAAACTGGAAGCCGATCCAGTTACACGGCAGGCGGTCATGTCGCTGTGGGATCCTGCTAGGGACAATGAGCCAGGGCACCGGGATTATCCTTGTAATTCGATCGTCTATCTCAGTCTCCGTGACGGCAAGCTGGACATGACGGTGGTCATACGCTCCAACGATCTCATCTGGGGCGTACCTTACAACGCGGTTCAGTTCAGTCATATACACGCCTACATAGCAGGCTGGCTGAACTGCCGAATCGGCACGCTCACGTACTTCATCCAGAACCTGCATTACTATTACGATTTGTACCCTGACGCGCTGAAGTCCGTATCGGATGCTGCCCATCGAAAGGACTTATCTTTAGACTTCGCAAGGGGCGATACCCCTGCTGTCGGGGCGCTCTGCCATCCAGGGTTTGAAACTGTGACGCCCGGCGTGTTTGACAGTACCAGGGAGAATGTGGAGGCTGTGCTGTCCACGAAAGCTGTGCGCCCTTGGAGTTGGTACTTCGATTCATTCGGGTGCAAACACCCTGTGAACTATTGGACGTTCACGATCCCCCTGATGATCTGGATCTACAGGTCCATCAAGGAGTGTGCTCCCAAGACGCCAGCGCAGATAGAAGACCTGGTGTGCCATATCCGGGGCGTCGGTGAGCCGTTTACTACCCTTATAATGGATTGGCTGCCACCTAGCAATCCTCTGACGCCGGAGCTGAAGGTTATCATGGAAAGGGAGCAGAGCCGCCATGGGTAAGAGTATGAAAGAGGGTGTGGAGAGGCCAGCCGCAGGCTCGCCTTGGTATCTCATATTTGAGGCGCTAGGGCTGGAGCAGTACGATGAATTAAGGCTGCTGCCAGAGAACTCGCCGCGTGTGCTGGTCATCTGTCGTGGCGGCAACTCCCGCTCCGTGGGCCTGTCGTTTCTTCTGAAGTACAAGTACAGCGTAGACGCGCTGTCGGCCAGCCTGGAGAAGAACTCAACAGAGACGCTTCGCCTGCTGTGTGACTGGGCCGACAAAGTAGTCCTCGTGGAAGGGTGGATGTACGAGCCGTTGACCAACTGGCTTCCATATGTCAGCCGCAGCAAGTTCCTGATCTTCGATGTCGGTGGGGATTGGGGAGCAAATGGTATGAGTGTGGAGCGGTTGGTCGAGTTCGACTCTCGTATCCAGGAGGTCCTGTCTAAGCTACCAAAGGCTCATATTGAGCTTGAGCCGTGGTCCCGGAGGTTTAAGCTTATAGAAGACTAAAGTAGAGGGGGAACAAACGTGAGAGCAATAACGCCTGAAAGATTCAAGGAACTGTACGAACTGGCAAAGCAGAGAGCCAGCGTGCGGAGTGTAGGGCTCGCCGCGTGGGAAGAGGTTTTTCATGACGGCTACACTTGTGCGATGTATGACGTTGCCGCCATCCCTACACTGAGGTCCGAGGACGACTTCAGCTTTTCCAGGGTCTGTGGTATCCTGGCCCTGATCGAAGCCAAGAAAGGGAGATACTACCAAGCGTCTTGGCAGCGACGCGGCCTGGATTCTGCATACGAAAATATCCGCCGCAAGTTCGACCGTCTGGAAGTTCTCGTTGCGGCGCTCAAAGCCGGGGAAGGCACAGGCAGCCAGTCCGAGAATATCCTGGAAACGCTCGGAGACGCTGCTGTCTATGCCATCAAGACTATCGTTCTGCTCAGTGAAGCAGACCCCAACGAATTGCAGAAGTGGCTTGAGGAGGTCCGCCAGATATGAAACCAAAGCCGACGAAAGGTGTAGATGTGGCCCGCGTCTTGGTAACGGGTGCTACTAGCTTCCTAGGCTGGAATGTCGTCATGGAGCTGGTGAAGCGAGGTTTCTGGGTGCGCGCTGCCGACTTACCCGAAGCCGACTGGTCCGTCTACCCAGTATCTAAATTTCAGAAGGTAATCTATACAGATGGTGCTACTGTGGAACAGCTTCGGGGGCTGGTGGAGGGGGTGGGCTACGTGTTCCATTTCCATGAGAGCCCATGGCTGGCTGGCGTCCCCCTCCACAAAGCAAGGAATGTGGATTACACGTTCAACCTCCTGTCCGCATGCCGCGTTGGCCGCCCGAAGTTCATATTTGCATCCACCAGCGAAGTCTACTCCCCGCGTAGACCGGATATGGTCAAGTTACCGAGGGTGGAGTTCGACCGCTTGGCCCCGGTCTCGTGGTTTGGGATAACTAAGCTCATGGCCGAGCAGTGGGTACAACAATGGACAGGATTCGGGGTCGCTGGCCTCTCACCCGTCACCTTACGCTATTTCTGCCTATATGGTCCTGGGCAAAAGACGGGGGTTGTCCCGACGATGATAACTCAGATACAATCCAGGCTGCCTGTGGCGATCGACGCTGCGAACCCCTCGGCGGACTACGTGTATATCCAGGACGCCGTTGACGCTTCGATAGCGGCCATGAAAGGCCCGCCAGGAGCTATCGTGAATGTGGGTTCCGGTAAGCAGTACACAGATAGGACTGTAGTTCAGAAGCTCGCCAAGCTCCTGGGCACTACAGTGGCCGTAGCTATACCTGCGGCGGGCAACGCTGTTCAGTATGGCGCGGCCAGCCTGACCTTTGCTGCCAAGGCTCTGAAATATCATCCAAAGGTTTCCATCGGCGAGGGCCTGGCAGCCACAGTCTCTGAATGGATGAGTCGGCCATTGGAGCGTATCCATGCGAGTGGATGAAGCGTGCGAGCGTTGCGGCTTGTACAAGACTTGCAAAAGTCCCTTCATGCCGGTGACGGGTGCCGAGCGCCCCGTATATCTCTTCGTTGGGGAGGGACCCGGTGCTGACGAAGATACGCTGAATATGGCTTTCGTCGGTGACTCCGGGGAACTGCTCCGAGAAGACATCGAATCTTCTGGTATCCCATTGGACAAGTGCGCCTTCACGAACAGCGTCCGCTGCCGTCCACCGAATAACGATATCAAGTTCCAGCCTCGCTGCGTAGAGTTCTGCCGTCCTAAGCTGCTGCGAGAGATACATGCCCTGAACCCACGAGTGGTCACCCTTCTGGGCAATACGGCTATAGACGCCGTGGGCCATCTTCGTGGAGTCACCAAGCTGAACGGGGAGGTATTCCAGGCCAACGGTCGGTACTACGTCATCAGTGTTCATCCATCGTATGCCTTGCGTGGCACGCAGGAGGGGGACAACACAAAGAGGGCTATGCTGCGCCAAGCCCTGTCCAATGTTTCTGGAGTACTGAAGCAAGGCAAGTCGGGGAAGAAGAAGCACTACATTGTTGTCCGGGACAAGCGGACACTGTACGAGGTTGTTGACCACCTGAAGAAGCAGAAAGAGCTGGCGACTGATATTGAGTCCTCGTCATTATCTCCGTATGCCATACATGTCAAGCCCGCTGTCGGCTGTGTCGGCTTCTCGTGGGAACCGTACCATGCTGCTTGTCTTCCAGTACATGCTAGGGTGGGGGAGAAGATACCTGTCCGTTCGGAGGAGATGCTGGAAGCCATCAAGGAGCTTTGGGAAGACAAGGCCATCAGGTACATCCTCCACTTCGGGAAATTCGACTACCTCTATATGCTTGTGCTGGAAGGAATCCTTCTGGAGAACTACTGGTTCGACACGGGACAGGCTAGCTACGTGCTGGACGAGCGTAAGGGCATCCATGCATTGAAGCATTGGGCGTGGAAGCTGGAGCGTGGTGGGTATGAACTGCCATTGCGGGACTACCAGCGAGTGCATCCTGAAGAGCACATGAACCTAGTCCCTGGTAGCATACTGTACCCCTACAACATGGAGGACTGCGACGTTACGGGGGTCCTCAAGGGCGATCTGTTTCCTAAGCTGAAGGAGCAGGGATTGTACGACAGGCCGTTCCGCTTCCCACAGATGTGGAATAACTGGCTTGCGGCCATGCTGGAGATCGCTGGCATTCGCATAGACCTGGCGCGCAACGCAGAACTCTTGGAGGAGTTCCCTGAGAAGATACGTGGCCTTGACAAGCAAGTCCGACGCTTCCCCGCCGTCGCGGAGTACGAGCAACAGCGATATCGAAAGCTGATGGAGGCCGAGTACGAGCGGGTGTCTGCTTATAAGCGGCCTTTGGCTCCGGAGAAGGTGAAGGCCCGCGTCTTGGAGCTGACGAAGAACCACTTCGAGCCTTGCAAGTTCACTTCGCCGGACGTCGTGCGGGAGATCATATTTGATGTGCTAGGCTATGAGCCTCTGTGGGCTACGAAGAAGGGGGACAAGCCTAGCGCCGAGCGTGAAGTCCTGGAGAAGCTGGCAGCAAAGCACCCGAAGGACAAGTTCCTGCCTCTGCTCGTAGAACGGCGATCGTCGTCTTCATCGTTCAGTAAGTATGTGGCGCCGATTCACGGCTGGGTACTTTCGGATGGCCGCAGTCATAGCGACTTCAACCCCGCCAGCCAGAAAACGGGCCGTGTCAACAGCTCTAAGCCAGACCACGAGAACCTGCCTAAGCGTCAGAAGATAGCGCCGGTGTTACGTAGCCAGTTCGTAAGCTCTGGTGACGGTTGGTTCTTGTTGGAAGGTGACGAGAAGCAGGGTGAGCTCAGGCTGATGGCCGACCGCTCCCAGGACAAGAATCTTGTCCACGAGTTCAATTCCGGTATAGATCCGCACCGGATGGCCGCTGCCAAGTGCTACACAGCCATGCTCGGCCGGGAAGTGAAGTATGAAGACGTCACCAAAGACCAGCGCAATAATGCTAAGAACGCGGTTTCCTTCGGTATCATCTATGGCAGAGGGGATGAGTCTCTGTCCGCGGATTTAGGTCTCACGTTGGTGCAAGGCAAGAAGCTGCGTGCTGGCTACTTTGAGCACTACCATGGCGTCGCTGCCTATATCGAAGCCGAGACAGAGAGGCTGCCGAAGGTAGGAGTGGCTATCTCCCACTTCAATAGGCATAGGCGCTTGCGTCCTGCTATAGATGACGAAAGGCCGGGGGTAAGAAACGAAGCAATCAGAGAGGGTATCAATGCCCCCATCCAGGGGGACTTGAGTGATGTAGTTTGGACAGCAGGCCACCGCTTGAGGAAGTGGATGCTGAAGTACCACTTCAAGAGTAAGATCGTCATCATCAACCACGACGCCATCATCGGTGATATATGGCACAAGGAACTCCAGGACGTGATCGAGATGCAGTACAAGTTCATGACCGACCGCGAGTTCCTTCGCAAGATGACCGGCTGGTACTGTTCTGTTCCCTTTGACGTGGACTTCACTCTGGGCGCGTCCTTGGCAAATCCAGTGGAGCTGGTAGCCAAGAAGCCGGGTGAGTTCATCATACCGCCGCAATTTAACTAGGACGGCGTTTCATATAACGGAATGCAATGCTAGACTCTATCCCAATCGTAGTCAGGCTTGACGCCAAGAGGGTGCATACAGCAGACCTCTTGAGAGAGCTTCGTGTCGATAAGTTCCACTTGGAGCGTGAGATATTGGAACAGGCCGGGAAGTACGCCTGGTGGGCCACCCTGTATTCCGAGGTCGAGGCCAAGTGCGAGCTACTCCGAGAGAAGCTGGAGGGCCTGGAGGCCAGGCTGGCACACAACTTCGTTGAGGGGAGTGAGGCAAAGCATCGTGTCACGGATGTCAAATACTACGTCCGTCAGAACGGCAAGTACGCCACGCTCAGGCGTCGCCTTCGCCATTGGGAGAATGCGCTAAGGACCTTGAAGTATGCCGAGAAGGCTTGGATGCAGCGGGCCGGGCTGCTACAGACATATTCCGCCAATCAGCGGCAGGACAAGAAGGGAGAGACAGAATGATCCCCGAAGTCATTGTAACTTGCCCCATCCACGGTTTCAGGTACATCAGTCAGCGCAGTTGCCCTCTATGCAATAACAGGCCCCTTGCTGATTGGTGGATGAAGGGGCAATTCATACAGAAGAGTGCGCTGGCCGCATCGGTATCCCCCAGCGTGGGGAAGGAGAGTAAGAGCCATGACGATGACGGCGAGTCAAGTACGAGAGCTCCGGGAGAAGAACATCAAGGACCGTAAGCGTAAGGGCGGCGGTGATTGGCTACAAGTCCAGGAGGGTGCCATCTGGGTGCGGTTTGGCCCACCCTGGCATAAGGGTGGGGAGGTCTGGAAGGATCGTTTCTTCCATGGCCGGTATCCTAACAAGATCTACTGTGGCCGGAACGACGTCGATGAAGCAACCGGCAAGCGCCGGGCCTGCAAGATATGCAAGCGTGTGAAGGCTTTGGAAGGTTCCAAGGACGCCTTCTCCAAGGCGCTTTGGGGCCTGCTGAAGCAGAAGCGCGATCATATCTGGAACGTGGCAGTAGCCAAGACCAAGGAAGTGAACGGCAGAACGAAGGTCATCGGTCTGAAGACAGGTAAGTTCCAGATATGGTCCCTGGCTGCGCAGTGGCACGACGCGCTGCTCGATATCTTCGCTGACGAGGATTACCGGGAAGCCTCCATCTTGGGCGTTGTTGACACCCGCCATGGTCGCTTCATCCGGGTCACGCGTACCGGGACGGACATCGACACCGAGTACACATTCAAGGCTGCTAAGGACGAGTCGCTTCTGGCTGGTACCAAGGAGGAGAGGCTTGCCATACTCAAGACCTTGAACGACTTGGACACCATCGTTTCGGGTTCCAGTAGGGAGGAGATGGACGCCTTCCTGCAAGCGGCCGAGAAGGAAGCACGTAAGAAGTCCAAGGCAGCAAAGAAGTCCAGGGATGAGGACGAGTCCGAGGAAGAGGAAGAGGAGGAAGAAACCGAGGACGAGGAGGAGGAGGAAGAGGAAGAAGCCCCCAAGAAGAAGAAAAAGGCCAAGGACGAAGATGAAGAGGAAGAAGAGGACGAGGGCGAAGACTCTGACGACGCCGATTCCGACGAAGAGGAGGAAGAAGAGGAAGCCCCCAAGAAGAAGAAAAAGGCCAAGGACGACGACGACGAGGAAGAGGCCGAAGACGAAGAGGAGGATGACGATGACTCGGAAGACGAAGCTGATAAGACCTTCCGGGAGATGAAGCGTTCCCTCCACAAGAAAAAGAAGAAAGCCAAGGCCACTTCGGACGACGATGACCAAGACGAACCCTTCTAATCAGATAGCCTTTCGTATCCGGCTTCTGAGTGAGCTGGCAAGCTTCATGACGCCAACGGACCTGGAGACCTTCCGTGGCCTGTGTGATAAAGCTACGGAGGGCTCCTTGTCTGAAGGCGATGTGGAGGCCCTGAGGGTTCTCTACAGCAAGTTTGAATACAAGCCAAGGAACATATGATCATCCGATTCCCAAGAGTGCCCCCTAGCATCAGCGCCAGTTCTATAGCGAAGATAGTTGGCCGGGTGTCTCGTAGCTTTGGCAAACGCCATAAGCCCACCGCCGACAGTGGGGAAGTAGTAACGACGTTGGGTCATTCCATATTTGCTATCCCCCGCGAGTACATCCGTACTGGCATCACGCCTTTGGACTGCATCATCAGTGGCGGTAGAGGGTTCCCGACTGGTATCATAGAGATATATGGACCGGAAGGCTCCGGGAAGTCTGCTGTCATGGAGATGACGCTTGCCTCGGCGCAACGGCAGGGCTATTTCGCTGGTATGTTCCAGATGGAGTACGCCCTAGAGATGCAGCGGGCTAGGACCGTTGGCTTGGACGAGGAGTCGCTACTGTTGTTCGACGGAGCAGAGACGATCGAAGATGTTTACGACTGCATCCGTACATCAGTAGCTGCCATCCGTGACGAGGATGAGAGTACACCCATCGTATTCGGTTGGGATACAATAGCATCCACGCCGACTCGTGTAGAATTGGAAGCTAAGAAGGGCTTGGAATCTGGTGGCATGGGCCAGGGAGCGCGTATGATGTCCAGCCTGTTCCGTAAACTCTGTCGCTTCCTGTTCAAGAACAAGGTGTGCCTCATCTGTGTCAACCAGACACGGATGTCTTTCGGTGGCTACCATCCAACTGAGGTTACATATGGCGGGAAGGCATTGCGGTATTACGCTTGGGTTCGCTGTCGGATCAAGTACAAAGACGCAATCGTATCTGGGGACCAGAACGTGGGCATGATGAGCGAGCTCAAGGTCTACAAGAACAAGGTGTTCCCGCCGTTGCGAACGTGCCGTATACCCATATTCTGGAGCCACGGGATCGACAACGCCAGAGCGACTTGGGAGTACTCCTTGGATCATGGCCTTATAGAGCGCCGAGGAACGAGCTATCGGTGCCTGGGTGTGCCTGTCACCCGGAAGACGTTCCCCAGGTTCTACATAACAAATCGTAGGGAGCTGAACTCCAGGCTGGCGCGGCTGTCACGGAAGGAGGGTATCGAGCCATGAAGACACTCATCCTGGACGGCCATAATGCCTGGTATCGGCTCTGGAAGGTGATGCCGCACTTGAGCACTGATGGCCAGAGGGTGGAACTCATCTACGGATTTCTGCGCCTTCTCCGTTCTTTACTGGAGAAGTTTGAGCCTGATAGGGCTATCGTATGTTGGGATGGTGGGGCGTCTCGGATCCGGCTTGAGTTGTTCCCAGGTTATAAGGGCGCACGGCGGGAACGTAGAGAGCATCAGACTCCTGGGGAACAGCAGAGCTTCCGGGACATGATTGTTCAGTGGACTTCTGTGCAGGCCGTGCTGGATAGACTTAGTATAGGACAGGCTATGGTAAAGGGCGTTGAAGCCGATGATCTGGTTGCCATGGCTTGTCGTGTACTACCGGGAGGAAAGGTCATAATATCTGCGGACAAGGACCTCCTGCAACTGATATCCGGGGACGTCTGTGTCTATGCGCCTCACACATCGTTCCACCCGGCGACCTTGTACACTGCCCAGAACTTCTACCGGCTCTTGGGATTGACACCAAAGCAGTATCTGGAAATGCGCCTGTTGGTGGGCGATAAGAGCGACAATATCCCAGGAGTGGCAAAAGGCTTCGGTGACGTGACGGCGAAGGAGCTGTTGAACAAATACGGCTCACTCAGCGTACTGCTGGAAGACAGGGTCCGCAAGCGTATCTTAGGCAAGGGAGGCCGCGTTGCTCTACTGTACTCAAACCCAACCTTGCGGAAGCAGCTAGAACTCAACCGTCAACTCATGGACTTGTCGCTGATGCGTAGCGAAACTGCTGGGGCAATCATAGAGCAAGCCCATGAGCCTCATAAGATGGACAAGCAGTCTCTGCTTTCATACTTCCACAAGATGTCTTTCGAGTCGCTTGTGAAGGACTTTGCGTTGTGGGTGCTTCCATTTGAGAACCTGGGAGGCAAAGCAACATGAAGCGTTTTCCAAGGACCTTGCGGCGATACCCAAGAGGGCTAGTCTTAGGAGTCTATGGTGATTGGCGGCGATACCCTCGTCTGCTTCGCCATCCTAGGTTATCTAGTAAGCAAAGTATAACGTATTGCCCATGTGGACGCCCGAGCAACTTGATCATGCAGTACATGCAGCCCCGTGACAAGCGTGGCCGGGTCATGATTGGTGCTGGCTATCTCCCTATGGGCTTCTGTTGTGAGGCTTGTAGGGACTGCCAACTATTCCACGATAGACTGGAAGTGACGGCACGTGTTCTTGCTTGGAACAAGACAGGCAGTGCATCCCTGTATGGCGAGAGGGTGACAGAGCCTGAAGTACATTTCCGTAGAAAGGTGGTCTGATGCAGCATCAGAGATTCTGGCGGCGGCGTGATGACTACCAGTCGCTTCTACGCGAGGCCAGACAGCTATTTCCCAACCTACTGAAGCATGTCAAGCCCGAGCGTGTTCTACTGGTCTCATTCACTGGTCGGAAGTGTAGGTTCATCGCTAGGGTGCGTGCTAACAAGAACCCCTGGCGTCTAGCCCTACCGCAGTACGACTATGCCATAGAGTTCTGGGCAACGCAATTCGATGAAACCAGCCATGCCTATAAGGTGTTCGTTGTAGTCCACGAACTGCTGCACATCCCTAGAGGCGGATTCCTATCAGGTGGCCCATCACACTTGAGGCTGCTGGATCACGACATACAAGACTTCCTATTTCTGCGCAGTCTGTATGGGCTTCACCTGGAAGGCGTGGATGACGTGCTGAAGGGGGAGAAGGCTCTGCTCAAGAAAGGGCCGAGGAGATTTCCTAGGCAGTTCATCATAAAGTAGGAGGAACTGATCATGGCAAGCGAGAGGGGAACGTGCGATAAGTGCCAAGAAGAATCAATCACTGCAGAGGGCAAACTCGTAATTCATCATCGGCTGAAGGGGCTGAAGGTTTTCATTCGCCTCTGCCCACTCCATGACTCCGCTGAGCGCATCGCGGAGCTGGAACGGCAGTTGGAGCAAGCCACTATCGCTGTAGACCAAGCGTCCGACACACTGTTTAAGAAAGATGCGCTGATCGCCAACATTACGAAGTCTCTTCCAACCATTGACATGTACCTAGCTACTGAAAAGCTCGAACCCTCGCCCTGCGGCGTCAAGGGCCATTGCAAGGTGGATTGGACGGAGAGGCGGAATAGTGAGAGACGCATAAACAACCACTGTTGCAACGGGGGCACAATTCATTGCCTTGAGCTTCATCCAAGTCGGGTTGGATGCCGACGCAATTTCCCGCGCCGCATCACCAATCTCGGCGGCTACTGCAGGAGATGTAAAGAAATCAATAGGGCCTGTGCAGAAGCAGAACTATCCGAAGCGGAAAGGCAAGGAGAGAGAATCGAGAAGGCCGTCACCGAAGCCCTCGAAGCGGCCGGGCAGTATATTCCCGGCGATCTTCGTGCCCTGGGTTGGTCTGTTGCTACTCATAACGACTATCGGCAAGACGGTAAGTTCCACACCTTCTGGTTGCTCACCAAGAGTGGCCAGTGTGTAAAGGGCGAGGGTGAAAGCGATGCGGAAGCATTGAATCAGATTCGGGTCGCCATTCGCGGGAAGGCGGTGAAAAGTGGCTAGAAGGGGAGCACAACTTGGGCCTGAGCCGAACTGCCCTCGGTGTGGTGGGCTACATTTCGGCACTGTCGTGTGTCCCTATTTGGACAGGGCCGTGTGTGTCTCTTGCGGACAGATTATAGAAGCGGAAACCGGTAGTGACTTTAGCGTGTATCTCAACCGGCGCTTTGATGAGTTGGGGCGCGTTCACCATAACGTTTGCAAAGAAACCACGGCAGCCGCCATTCTCGGGAAGGGTGTGAAGGGATGAGCGGCCTGATTCTTACACTGGCGATTGTAGCGATATACTTCAGCATCTTTCGCTACAAGCTGGAACGTCGCAATGATAGGACCATCGAGTTGCTGAAGAAGGAGAAACCATGAGCGAACCCGACGTAGTTTACTCTATAATAGAAAACATTACGGGCGGTCCTCTCATCATCTTCTTTCTTGCGCCGCTGATGGGTTATTGCCTAGAGTGGTGGGATGTCTTGCTAGAGAAACATTTTCCAACGGAGGTGAAGAAATGCTAACCAGACGAGGAGCAGTTGCGTTGCTGGCGGTTGTCGCCGGTATTGCATCAAAGCTGACCGCTTCACAGGTACTCGCTACTTTCAAGGGCGTTGTCACCAAGAAGAAAGAAGCCGCGTACCAAGCATGTCTTGCCAAACACGAGAAACAGAATACCGTCGCTTTCGGATGTATGCCACCCGACCTCGACGCGCCTTTCTGGTGCGAGATCAACGCCGATAACTGGGGCGGCATTCGCATCGTCTCCGGCAAGGAAACCATTGAGATCACAATGGCGGAAGTGATGGAGGCGCTGAAACTGTAGTTCATCCTGGAGTGAAAGGAGCACCATGAAAGAAGAGTCGGGGTGTACAACAAGAGAATCACAGGTCCAACAAGCACTCGCGGCCCTCGAACGAGTTATAGGAGACTTGAAAACCAGGCCAGAACTTCTAGGCGGGCGACTGATGCGCATTTTGCGGATAGAACCTCCGTCCGCACTTGACACACCCCCGCTCGAAGTCCGCGGCCTTGCACCGCTGGCCGCTTCGCTACAAGCATTCGCAATGGACCTACGGGTCGTTGACGATGCGCTTGTATCGCTCATCAGCAGGTGCGAAGTCTGAAGAACGCATTGGCGCGACTCAATCGCAAGGAAGGAGGGATGTGGAATGGGTCAAAGACATAATTCTAGCAAGGGCATCGTTTCAGTTGGCTTCGTGATAGCCGTCATCTGTTCGTGGACAAGAAACGCATCTGTTCTCTATGCGTTCCTTCATGGCCTTTGTAATTGGGGCTACGTGATCTACTTTGCCCTAACGAGGTAGGCACCGTCGCCGGCGCGCTGCCCGAGGCGCTGCCGGTGCAATCATATGATACATGAGGCTAATAGAGTGACACTTAGGTTTCTAGCCACCGGTGATCTGCATGCTCACAACTGGAAGCAGTTTGCTAGGACTACGCCTGCTGGGCTGAACAGCCGCTTGCATCATATCCTCCAAGTGTTCAAGATCCTTGCGGCCACTGCCAAAGAGCGGCGCATCAAGAAGGTGCTCCTGAATGGCGACATATTTGAATCGGCCGACTACATAGCGACTGACGTGTATGACGCTGTCTACATGGAGCTGGAAGCATTGCACCAGGCCGGTCTGGAGGTAGCCATCACCGTCGCCAATCACGACATATCCTCTGCTTCCAAGGCTCGATTAGTACACACTCTCAGGCCGTTCAGCAGAGTGGCTCAGGTGATAGAGCAGCCGCTGCGCCTCTGGCAGCGGCTGTATGTCATACCATGGATGGAGCCTGACGCCCTGAAGCGAGCTATAGCAGAGGCGTCTCGTCGAGGTTATGGCCACCAGTGCCTAGTCCTTCATTGTGCTGTACAGGGAGCAAAGACCGGCCCGAAGGACTACCTGCTGCGCTGCCCAGTCAAGTTGAAAGACTTGTTCCCAGACAAGTGGGACCTCATCTTGTTGAGTGACTTCCACAAGACACAATTCCTCGCTAACAACGTTCTATACCTCGGCAGTCCTATACAACACACGTTCGGCGAGACGCATCGACCTCGCATTTGGGATGTTAGCCTCAGCGATGATGGCTTCCGCCTCCGTAAGATATTCACAGACAGTCTGCCCCGGTTCAAGCGAGCGTCAATCCAGAAGAACTCAGAATTGACCAGGGGGCTTGGAGAGCGGTTGGCTGGCCACTACATAATGGTCCATGCTGGACGAGCCGTTAGTGAACAGGCGTTAGAGCGGTTCTCGGAGCGGTACCATTTCCAGTATGTGCTGGGCAGGGAGCGGCAAGAGACTGCCGGGGCAAAGCAAGCCAGTAAGTTGGATGCCGGCGAGTTCATATCCCGGTACGTGTTGGCCAACGCCAGAAAGGCGGACGCGCGACGGCTGGAAGATATGGGCCGGAGCCTTTGCTCGTGACTACGTTCCAAAAACTCGTGTTCCAGAATCTATTCAGCTTCGGATGCCGTCAGGCTCTCCAGCTAGAGGACCAGGGTGTTATACAAGTGGTAGGGAGAAACGTAGACGAGCCCGATGCTGATAGCAATCGTGTTGGAAAGTCAGCCATCATCGAAATCCTAGTTTGGTGCCTGTTTGGTAGGACAATCAGGTATGGGTTCCGCAACGACTTAGCTGTAAACAGGTTTCATAAGCGAGACGCCTTCGCGACAATCCACTTCTCTGCTAACAGCGTCCCCTATCGGCTTACCCGGTATCGTAAGCACAAGAAGCACGGCAACGCTCTCCTGTTTTGGCGAGGCAGTAGACTCATATCTAGCCGCCATGAGAAGCTGACGCAGCAGAAGATAGAGAGCGTCTTGGGGATGGGCTACGATGTCTTCTGTAACTCGGTGATATTTGGAGGGGCTAGGCCGTTCGCCGCTTTGTCAGATGCTGAGCAGAAGAAAGTGCTGGAATCGTTTCTCCACTTCGAACAGTTCGACATGGCTCTGAAGCGTACCAAGCTGGAGCTGGCCGCGTCTTCCGAGCAGCTAGAGGCGGTCTCAAGTAAGGTATCCTTGGCACGCGAGGAGCTCGGCAGTTGTTTCTCTAGGCTGACTGCGCTTCGGGAATCCCAGCATGTTGTGTCCAAGGGGCAAGAGGCGAAGCTGGCTAGGCTGAGGGCGAGGGCATCTAGTCTCAGAGTCAAAAGTGACAGCCTCGGTGTCCTGGACCGTTCAAGTCTTCAGTCTCTACGGTCCGGTAAAGATAGTGCTTTAGCCAGACTCAGCGTGGCTGAAAAGAGCATACACAATTGTAAGAAGGCGCTGTTTCTAACCCGGAAGAAGACTTGCCCGGTGTGCCACCAGCCTATTAACAAGCGTCTGCTCAGAGAGCACATTGCTGGTGAAGTCAAGAAGGCAGAGGGCCAGCGCCAATCTGCTAAGGTGGACCACGATACACTGACAGGAAAACTGTCGCAGGCTGAGAGACAGGTGAGGTGTCTTTCAAACATAGAGCAGGAGATACAAGGGCTGCGGCGGGAGATAGCTTCCTTGAGGAAAGAGGCATCCCAAGACCCTTGGAAGCAGGAGATAGGAGAGCTGATTGACAAGCGTTCTATATTACTATCTCGCATGCTTGTCTTGAGATCCGAGGAGGCGCGCCTCCACCGTAAGCTGAAGGACCTGCATTTCTGGGAGGCCGGCTTTGGCAACAAGGGCATAAAGAGCATCGTGGTGCGTGAGGCGTTGCCAACCCTGAACAGCAAACTCGTGGACTACGGCAAGATGATATTCCGTGGTTCAGCCAAACTGGAGTTCGTGCCTACTAAGCAGACCAAGAAGGGTGAGGAGCGGGAGCTGTTCCATGTCAAGTACGAAGCCAAGAAGGGGGCTGACCTGTATCTGGGAGAGTCTAGCGGCGGTCGCAAGCGTGTTGACATCTGTGTCTTGCTGGTATTCTCGTGGCTGTCCCACGCCAGTAATCTTCTCCTGGTAGATGAGCTCCTGGATTCTCTGGATGAGACTGGACGGGGGACGGTGATGGATATCCTCAGCACGTTGCGGGGCACTATCCTGGTGGTTACGCATACTGCTATGGGGAGGACGCAAGGTGGAAAGGTTTGGACCGTCGTTAAGGAAGGCGGAGAAAGCCGAGTAGAGGTAGCGTGAGCGGATGCCCGTCAAGAAGCAAATCTTTGATGACAAGGTGATGACCAAGAGGATGGCGAAATACTCCTCTCTTGTGCATGGTGCCAGCACGCCCGACTCGGATGACCTGCTCCAGATGCGGAATGACATCATGCTGAAGATCCTTCCGCTCGTGGACGCTGCCATCTCCCGTAAACGCTTTTTCTGCAATCGTAAGGACCTGAAGCAGGAGTGTGCCGTCAAGGTATTGGCTAACCTGGACAAGTTCGACCCCCAGCGTGGTACGGCCTTCAAGTTCCTGTGGACTACAATCTGTAACACCTGCCGTACGATCAGTGGTAGGTTAGGCAAGATAACTCCCAGCTTGGAGGAAGAAGCCAATCGCAAAGAGGCAGAGGCCAAGCCTTCTGGAGAAGCACCAGACCGTTCTTATATCTCGACTGCCATCGAGGAAGCTATCTCTGATGCGCTCAAGTCCAACCCCGCCACCAGCAGGTTCCGGCGGAAGAAGTTTGTGTCGCTCTGTAAGCTCATTCAGGGGTCTGTACTGGACGGGTCCTTTTTCGACGATCGTTCCAGAGTCATCCGTAGGTGCAAAGCAAGAGGCATCTGCTCCAACGATGCCAAGCTACTGACTGACTTCGTGTTAGTAAGCCTCCGAAAGCGGCTGTACAATCTTAGACAGGAGCAGGCTTCTCATGGTGAGTACACGGCTACTGGGCAAACTCAAGTTCCTATTTCCGAAGAGTCTGATCGCTGAATTCCACGACGTCTTTGGTGACGAGACTACAGCCAAACTATTGACGATATTTGCGGGGACTATCATACGAGTCCCTTCGTCGAGGGACATCACTCGTAGTGAGCAGGCTATCTCGATCTACGAGACTTTTGAGGGTGTAACACCACAGAGTAGAGTGGCTCTGGCAAACTTGGTATGTAGCCGCTGGAAGCTGAACTCCAAACGCGTCATGGCCATATTCTGTAAGATGCAAAGCGTCGCAAAGGACGCGGCTCGGCTGCAAGAATCTAACAGTGCTGTTTCCAAGTTGAAGAAAGGGAGGGGTCACCATGAGACCAGGAGGGGGAAGGGCAAAGGGCCACGCTTTTGAGAGGCAGGTAGCCAAGCTGATCATCAAGGCTTTCGCCAGGTTTGGCATCAAGAAGGTAGACTGTTACCGAACGCCATTGTCTGGAGGGCACAGATTTGCTTGCAAGAAGCAGCCAGGGGACCTTGTCATATCTGCGCGCCTTGCCAAGCTCTTCCCGTTCTGCGTGGAGTGCAAGAATAACGAACGATGGGAGATGTGGCACTTCGTGTCTGGCCTCCAAGAAGACTCTATTGAAAGCAAGTGGCTGCGCCAGGCTCTTGCTGAGACCACTGGGAAGCGTCACCCGCTTCTGGTATTCAAGAAGAACAACATACCTGCGTTCTGTGCCTTGCGCTTGCATGACCTCCATTCTGTGCCTCTCCTGCTCCCAATGCGCTTGCTCCAATCCAAGGCTTTTCTGGAGTTCGAGTATGACAGCAGCCCTTGGCGTGTGCTGGAATTTGAGAAGTTCTTGGCTTCCTACACAAGGGGCTCCGCGAGACAGGGAGGTCCGAATGAGCAAACCTACCAATCGCGCTGCAAGAGAATACCAGCGTGAGCTTGAACGCCTGTCCATATTTGCCCAGGCTCTAGTCACGCAGTTGCCTATGGGCACAGTAGCAGAAACATGGGTAGGCAAGGTCGTCTTGCGAGCGGAGGTTACAGTTCTAGCTGACCTGGTACTGAGCTTGTGCCGAGAGGAGCATCCGCTGGTCCTCAGTAGGACAAACTTCTTGGATGCAGTGTCACGTGAGCTCCGCAGGCGTATCGCTCAGATTGAGATACACTACGCCGTCAAGATATCCCCAGAAGGGGTGCAAAGTCTGAAAGACTTAGAAGGGGCACAAGATGCCAGAACCGAAGCAAGACCACCAAGTTCCGGTGAGCACACCTGCGAACCCGACAACGGAAACCACGGTGGTGATCCGGGAGGATGGGATGGGCAAGGTTGAAGCAGTATTCTCATCCAAGATGGTCGAGACCGGCCAGCCCGTCTCTCTCAGGTATTCACACGTGGCCGGTCTCTTGCATACAGCCGCGTTCCTATTCCTGCATAGGAACGTGAAGTAACTACAAGGGGTGCTATGCCCAAGAGGATCCTCAGGTTTCCGCGTCTGAAGAATAGCCTCACCAAGACGGAACGCTTCGAGATCATGGTGAAGATGGGCATCCCTCCACGAGGCTACGACGGGAAGCTGACCGACAAGCAGATGTCAATCATCCGCCGTGTGGCATCTGGGGAGAGCGTACGCAAAGCCTGTGACAAGCTCCATATCGAGACCGACACGTTCTACCGCTGGCGACGCTGCCACAAGCTGTTCGCCAGGAAGTTGGTCAGGCTGACACAGAGCCACTTAGAGAAGCTGGATGACACCCTCGACGGCGCACTGGTTCGCTCGGCTCGTGTCGTGGAAGAGAACCTGGACAACGAGGATCCATATCTACGTGGGCATACAGCACATGCTGTACTGAAAGGCCGAGGCGTGTTCAAGTCTAGTGTCCAGACTAAGGCTGACGTTCACGTCGATGGTATCGTTCAGCACGATCACGACGTTACCATGAAGCTGCCGCCGGGTTTGCAGCAGGCATTCATGGAGGCCATACTCCGGGTCGCAGTGACTGGCGGTTCTGTAAGCAAGGTGCTGCCAGAGTCAGAATTGCCTGTCATAGATATTCTAGCTGAAGAGGCTCCTAAGCTGCTGCCTGCTTCGGCCGAGGGTTAAGCATGTCAATGGTCAGGAAGGGGTATTGTCGGACGGGGGTTCGATTCCCCCCGCCTCCACCATTATGGGGGCGAAGCGGCTTCGACGGCGATATCTGGCCTGGCCTTCATGCCGGATGGCGTGGCCACGTTACGGACACGCAAACCAAAACTGCCACTAACCGTGACAGTAACAAGGTGATCCCATTCCCGATGCACATGCGTCCGGCGAGTGAGATGGCCTTGGCTGCCTAGTCGAGAGATGAAGCGGGGAGTTGGCCCGTCCCGGCAACAGAAACGGGCCTTCGAATTTAGCAGGAGGCAACATGACGTTGTATTTCTGGCTCAACTATCTCCTCGGTGCTATCATCCACATCCTCGTCCGTGGCCGATCGGCGTCCCAAAGCAAGGGCTACAAGACCATCGATATCTGGATCAGGACTTACTGGGTGGTTCTCCTGGCCAGGACTATTCTGGGCGGCGGCCTCTTTGCCCTATGGGTGACAGGCAAGGGCCAGGTCGCTGCTGCTATGGGCGCTAAGTTGCTGGGGCTGGAGTTTACCATCCCCAACATACCCGTCAATGGTCCCACAGCCTTCTTCTTCGGATACTTTGTGGATTCGATCCTGGACTGGCTATGCAACAAGGTCCCGTTCCTACGTCGAGAGATACCTCAGCTTAATAACGGCGCTCTGTTGCTCCCGGTGCCCCAACAAGGGCCTCTCAGCAAGCCTGGAGTCTGACGGGTGGCTCAGCCTCTTAAATACCGGAAGTTCAAACAGTCGGACATAGACAAGCTGGCAGCAACGCTGGCCTCTCTGACGACTATCAATTCCGTCCGGCAGTTTTTGAGGCAGCATTTCGATAGAGGCTTTCGAACCGCCCTCGCAGCCAGTCACCCCGAGTTCTTCCTTTTCTACTATCTTGGCTTCCGTCTCCCGGCGCACCAGCGTAGGTGGATTGCTCTCTGGAGGACCGTGAAGTACCTGCTGGAGCTTGCCCCCAGAGACCATGGCAAGTCTTGGATTTTCAACTATGGCCTGCCACTCCAAGAGGTATACGCGTCGTACGTGCGCAGTGGATTCAAGTCCGTGACGGCTCGCATTCTCAGCTTGACCAAGACGGACACTCAAGCAGATAAGTTCTCCAACCAGATACGGGAGACGATCGAGCGGAATACATATCTCAATGAGGACTTCGGTGATATTGTAGACCGCAAGTATTGGTTGAAGGACCACTTCCGCTGCAAGCGTAGCTTAGTAGACGCGGTAGAGAAGGACTGGACGTATGAAAAGTGCGGTATCCTAGGTGCTATCACGGGAGGCCACCAGGACCGCATCATCGGAGACGACTGCCTGGATGACGAGAACACCAAAACAGTGGACCGTATGGACACGCTGTCTGCCTGGTTCTGGGGCACGGTCTGGAATATGCGGGAGGTCTATACCAGATTCTCCTTCGTTGGTACGCGCAAGAACAGGCGGGACCTGTATAGCGAATTCCTAGCTAATCCTGTCTGGAAGGCCAACGTAGAAAGGGCCATCATCAAGTACCCTATGATCCCGGACCCAGATAAGCCGGGTGCCGAGAAGCAAGGCTGGCGGTATATCACTAGCCGCAAGCGTGTGATAGATACTCCTCCTGAGCTGAGGCTGGGGGAAGAGATTGTGGACGTAGAACTGCTGACCGATGATCACATAGTGCTGTGGCCGTCGGAGCCAGCGTATGACAACGACGGCAAGCCTGAGCTAGACCCCGACACCGGCTTGCAGAAGGTATTCGGTTGGGGCATCAAGGAACTTCTACTGGACCGCGCTGCCTCAGGGCCGTTGTACTTTGACAGAGAAAAACAGAACAACATCTCATCGACTGAAGGTGTTATATTTGATAGGGCTTGGTGGAGGTTCTTTGCAACCGAGGAGCTGTTCTTCAACCCGACCGATGGCTGCGTCTATCTTCAGCCTTCGGCAATAGGAGCATGATTTCATGGTAGCGATGCCTGCATCCCTCGGCTTCGATAGCGACGTGCTCTATGAGCAACGCCTAGCAGATTCCCAGCCTGAGCAGACTGTGCTGACGGTGGAGCAGTTGAACGCCCGCATCCGTGAGTCTCACAAGCTCCACTACAAGACAGAGTTTCAGGATCTACCTATATCCGTCGAGAACCGTAAAGGCTCCGTCCGTGAAGGCACTGACCCCAAGACAGGCAAGCCGTGGCGTACGAAGATGAAGAACCCCTACGGCTATATACGGGGCACTAAGGGCGTAGACGGCGACTCTGTGGATGTCTATCTTGGTCCTGAAGAGGAAGCTGGCAAAGCCTTTGTCGTGCATCAGAAGGACCCGGAGACAGGCAAGTTCGATGAAGACAAGGTGATGCTTGGCTTCCCTAGCAAGACCAAAGCCAGGAAGGCGTTCCTCAAGCACTATGACGACCCTGACTTCCTTGGCCCTATATCTGCTATCCCAATGCCGAAGCTCAAAAAGAAGCTGAAGGCCAAGAAGGCCCAGAAGCTGGTAGCGTCATCGCGTTTGACAGAGCTTGACGTATTGGCACTAGAGCAGAGGCTGCGCGAGGCCGAGCTACAGGAACACGGCATCAAGGGCATGAAGTGGGGAGTGCATAAGTTCCAAGTCCACGTCAAGCGCGACTACTCCAAATACTCGGAAGCCAAGTACGACACCAACAAGAAGCGATGGTTGACAACGGCAGGCAAGCCTCTACCAAAGCATATCCAAGCCTGCTACATCCCGCCAGCTTGGCAGAACGTCAGGTACAGCAACGACCCTGGTGACGATCTACTGGTATCTGGAAGGGACAAGAAGGGTGTAGGTCATGCGGTGTACTCCGCGAAGTTCAATGCCCAGCAGGCCAATTCTAAATTTGAACGGGTCAGCGAGCTAGACCGGAAGTACAACAGAGTCCTCGCCTCAGTGGTGAACGACATCCGTATTGGCAAGAATGTGGAAGAGGCTTCTATCCTCCGCCTGGTGATGACAACTGGCCTGCGTCCAGGCTCTGAGAAACAGAGAGGCGCTGTGAAGGCATATGGTGCGACCACGCTGGAAGGTCGTCATGTTATCGGCAAGGACGAGAGTTCTATTAGGTTGCGGTTCGTTGGCAAGAAAGGCGTCAAGATCGACGTTCCAGTTACAGACCACGACGTCGCAAGAGACCTATTGAAGCGTCGCGGCGAGGCAGGTCCTCTGGGGCGCATATTCAATCCAGGTCCCGGCGAGGCTGTTAGGAGCTACTCGAACACCCAAGATGGGGGAGGGTTCAAAACGAAAGATTTCCGTACCCTTCTCGGCACTCGTGTAGCACAGGCGGAGAGGGACAAGCTGCCCCCACCGAAGACAGAGAAGGAATACCGTGTGTCTTGCAAAGCCGTCGCCAAGATAGTATCCGAGAAACTGGGCAATACGCCCAATGTGGCGTTGAAAGCATACATCGCGCCTCACGTATTCGCGGGATGGCGAGTGGGGAAGGGTTGGCGTGTGAGTAAGGTAGTAGAATCTGGGAGGGCCACATGATAGACCAGGCCCATTTCGGTACAGTCGAGGACAGGCCAGCCGACTGGCGCAAGGCATTGAAGGACGGAACGCTGAAGGACGAGCCCGACGACGACGAGGATCGTCCAGCGACGCCAGACGTTATCGGTATGCTGGGCTTCGACCCTGATGAACCTGATGAACCTGATGAAGGCGGGGAGCCTGCTGAGGAATCGGGCTTACGTGAGTACGGCACCTTGGGAATGAAGTGGGGAGTCCGCCACGAACGCCCGCATACTGTGGGGGGCCGCCACGTATTAGAACGGCATCCAAATTTTCAAGCGTTCAAGGACTTCCTTCTAGCCAATGGATACAAGGAGAAGAAGGGTGCATTCCGCTGGCATCAAGGTCCGGCAGGCAACGTTCTACTACAGGTAGTCGGGGGGACTTGGGAGCTTCAGAGAAATGGGCAACGCCTCGCTCGTGGAGGCACTCTGGAGGGCCTGAAGGCTGCTCTCACTGCTGAATACGCCGCGCCCCCGCCTAAACCCGCCGATGCTGTTGGTACGATGGCTAGTACTCCGGCGGAAAGTCATCTCCGTAGTAGCCCTATCGCTAGCTCCAAAGAGATTGGTCACGGTGTCAGTGGCGCGGAGCTGGTCACTTTCGCAGACGGCTCCAAGGCTGTTTGGAAGGCTGACGACAAGGAGTCCAAAGGCTGCCGTGACAATATATCAGATGGGTACATGGGTGCCCGAGAGTACGGCGCATGGGTACTAGCCAAGGTGATAGGTATGACGGACTTAGTGACACCAATCGCTAAGCGTACGATCGATGGGAAGGTAGGCACATTGTCAGCGTTCCAGGAAGGCGTGGTAGCGAACGCTGTAGACAGAGGCGATAGATTCGACGGTACCCGCGATCTGGCGCGTGCCGCTGTCTTCGACTTCATCATAGGCAATGAGGACCGTCATACCGGCAACTGGCTCATGAAAGCAGGCAGGTTTCGCTTGATCGATCATGGCCTGTGCTTCCCGGATAAGGGCAAGTATGTTGGTGAGAATGAGCAGGTCCTGGGGCGTGCTAGAGGCCATCTCGATCTAGAGCTAGAAGGCAAAGATCTTCTGCGCTCCCAGGCCGACATCTACACCCAGAGGAAAGACAAGATCCTGTCTACACTGGGAAAAGCAGGGTTGCCAAAGGGTTCCTTGGAAGGTGTGGCTGCAAGGATCGATCAGCTCAGTAAAGCCGCTGAGCTAGGTGGATGGGGGGACTTGAGATGACATGCCGTCTGTGTATCTTAACACCGGAAGGCAAGAGGAAACTAGTGGGCCTTATCTCTCTAGAGAACGGACGCATCAAGGGAAAGCCCGCTCGAGGCTACAAAGAGACCGTGAAAGAGGTCCTCTCCACTAGCTATACACGACACGGTAAACGCCTGTCCGTGCTGGCTACTCCTGAACTCTGGCTCAAGAATCTTCCAATCCAATACCACGGGACATACTTCTGGGTAGAGGCTGTCCAGTGATCTCCCTCCGTCCATTGGCCTACGCAGATTTGGCAGTCAAGACAGAACATGATCCTGGAGTGCGCCTGAAAGCTGACGGCAGCGTAGACGCCGACTGGTTCTGTCTGGCCATCGGTGCCCGCGTACAGCAGTTCATCTACATCCTAGACTTGTACCGCGCCCAGATTACGTTCCCTGAGCAGGTGCGTGCTATCATCAGGGAATACCATCGTTGGAAGATCTGGAAGATCGGGATTGAAAGCAATAATTACCAATGGGCACTAGGCCAGCAGATATGGGAAGCCGGCCTGCCTGCCGTGCCAGTACCATCCAGCAGCGACAAGGTCTACCGTGCCACGATGGTCACGCCTCACGTAGAGACGGGCCGGGTGCGTTTCCGTGGCGTCATGGAGAATGGCGTGCTAGTATCGCATCCTGCACTGCGACGCTTCTTTGTTGAAGCCGCCGACTTCCCGTTCGGCGACAGGGACGACGCCGTTGACGCCGTGGTCGGCCTTATCCAGATGGCTACCAGCGAGGAGATCATGGGCCAGGAGCTGGCACTTGTGCATAAGCCCGGATACGGCCTAGTAACTACAAGCGGCTCGTACGCAGGTGGTATCAGGCAGCACAAGCGCGACCCGTTCGACGTTATGGTGTCCAACTACTGAGGAGACTTGCAATGGCTTACCGTGGAATCCCGTCAATCGCTTTGAACACAGCAACCGATCAGCGACTGAGAGAGTCTTCTCGGTTGAGAGAGTTCGGTGTCAAGGGCATGAAATGGGGCGTGAGGAAGCAAACAGAGTTCAAGGATCGCCATGCACGCCTCGCTGACCGCATAAGCGACCTCATGGGCAAAGCCACTGAGTGGGATAGCCCTAAGCACAATAAAGCCTACTCAGCCTTAGAAAAGGCAGACATGCTTCATGGACGTACTGCCGACGCCATGGACAGGGGGGATTTTGAGAAAGCCCACAGCTTGTTGGGCCGAGCCAAGGCAGCAACAGTTAGGGCGGCTGCTCACATGCGGGGCGAGAGACCAATGGTGCCCAACTACTAACTACTGAGGAGGCTTGCAATGGCTTACATTGGTATACCATCGATTGATTTGAACACAGCAACCGACAAGAGACTGAGGGAGTCTCACCGTCTTCGAGAATTCGGCGTCAAGGGGATGAAGTGGGGAGTCAGGAAGGGTGGGCCTAAGGCAAACGAGCAAGTCACGCATAGAGGCAAGTCATGGCAGGTCGTAGACCCGCTAGATAGCCAGGGCAACGTGCTCTTGGGGAGGAAGGATGACTCAGGCAGGTGGGCCAAGCTCACGCGAGTATCTGGCAGTGAACTCGCAGGCTACGAGCATCTGCGTACACCAGCAGAAAAGCCTGGACGGCCAAGCGCAGACCCAGAAGGCGCGAAAGCGTTCAAGTCCCAGTTCCCCGGAGCAGTCGCTGCCATCAAGGAGATGGCAGGCGGTAACGATGTATCTGAGGGGTACGATCTAGGCAAGGTGGCCGCGGACAAGGGCGTCATGGCGCTCGCTAAACAGGCTGAGCCTGCGTTCAGAAAGATGCCATCTTCTGACCGCGAGACTCTTGCCTACGGGGAGACGCGGGATCAGTTCCGTACCGCAGCTAAGTATGGGACGGCTGGCAAGGCCGCACATCGACTGCTCAGTAGGGTCTTCGATCATGGGTTCGAAAACGACTAGCTCAGATTCCTATGTCTGCTCACGTCGCTAACCCTGAGAATGCGCCTCACACAAAGGCCAGAGCGATGCCCGTTTCTACGCCGAAGCGAGCAGCCGCCGTCTCCAAGATCCAGCAAGCCGGAGACAAGTTCAATACTGGCACGGAGTACAAGCAAGACGACAACGTGCTCCTGACGTTGCTGCCTACTGCCAAGTTCCCTGTCTCTCTCGTCCATGCTCCTGGCATTACTTCCCCGCTAACGCCCGAAGCAGTCCTGGGCCTCACGGAGCCGGACAAAGCGGCGCAAGGCGACCATATCAACTATCTGAGGGAAGCCGCCGTCGTCGCTGACATTGACGCCAAGCTGATAGTCAGTGAGCCCAGCGAGATGCGCCGTGGCTGCTTCCGTGAAGTGCATTTCAAGTCCTTGGACGAGTGGATGAACAGTAAGCACTACCGGAAGCTACGCGAATCCCGGCTGAGGGGTCATGCCATACTGGAAGCCGTTCGCAGACAGGAACGGGAGCAGGATGCTCAGTTACGAGAATTTAAGCAAGAGGACGAAGACGGTGTATCAGAAACTCCCTACCAGGATACACATCCGGGCATCCGGCTCGACCCTCGCATTGCAGCCAGGTTCCGGGAAGCTGATGGGCCTATTATAAACCGGCTGAGAGAAGCCATTGGTGACCAGGCGGATATCTTTGCCCAGGACTCTGACCAGACAGCGGTGTCAGCAGACGCCTGGAGCAGCGGGCGAGATATTGAGTTCACGCCATTGATGGCAGGCCCATACAACAAGCAACTGTATTTCGCGGACTACCTCACGATGCACGCCCTTGCTCATGAAGCCGCCAATCACAACCCTATTGCCAAGCGTATAGCACAGGTCATCCCCCAGTTCGTGTTGGGCAAATCTGTCAAAGCTACCGTGATGAAGGCAGCCTTGCCGACGGGCAAGAAGGTCAAGCAGGGGAACAAAGTAGTAGACCAGGTCGTTGATTACAAGCGCAAATCACAAGCTATCCTAGATGAGCATTGGCACAAGAACAGGATGCTGATACGTTCCAAGTCCATCCTACGTGACTTAGTGGTATTTGGAGAACAATTCATTCGCTACTTCAATGCACCGTGGGGCTTGAAGATCAGGCAATTGGACCCTAGCACCGTTTGGGAAATCGTAACGGACGTAGATGACTTGGAAACAGTTTTCTGGTTGCATCAACAGTACCCCACCCGTTTCCTCTGGATGACCGATGTTGGTGTTCCTACCATCAAGTACATCATCCGTCAGGTGCCCGGACCGCTATTCTACCACATGAAGATCAACGCCTCGGCCGGTGAGGTCCGTGGCCGAAGCGAATTATTTGCTATACTTGGTTGGCTCAAGAGGCTGAAGGAGTTCTCGAGTGATAGAGTGGTTCGGAACAAAGTCGCTAACCTGTTCTGTCTGGACATCTCAGTGGAAGGTGGGCCGCAGGACGTCGAGAACGTCCGCGCTCAGTTTGTCACTCCGCCGACTCCAGGCAGCTTCTTCATACACAACAAGGCCGCTGAAATCCAGGGCATCCGTGCCGAGATAGGCGCTGGTGATGTTACCAGCGATTGGGAGATGCTACTGACCGTCATATCTGCTGGCGCAGGTATCAGCAAGGAATACTTGGGTATCTCCTCAGGTGGGAGCAAGGCTGGCGCTTTAGTAGGCACAGAGCCAGACATCAAGACGTTTGAAACATACCAGGAGATCATGGAGGACTTCTACCAGCAGGATGCCCAGCGCGTGTTCGACAGATCCAAGGAAATGGGCCGCTTGCCAAAGGGCCTCGATGTCCAGGTGGAGATGACTTACCCGGCTATCGCCGAGGAGAACCGCAGTGAGAAGCTGAAGGACATCGCCTTCGAAGAGAGCATGAGCCATATGTCGCATCGGCGAGCGGCTTCTATGGCTACCAAGGAGCTTGGCATCACCGAGTACGACTACGACGACGAGCAGCGGCAAATCGCCGAGGAAGACGCCCAGAAGCAATTGATGATCAACCAGGCTTACGGCCAGCTTGTGAAAGGCGCTGACAGCAGCAAGACAGCGCAAGGTGGCTCGGCGGCAGGTGCTCAGGGCGGACAAGGCGGGCAGGGTGCAACGTCTGGTGGTATGGGCAAGACTGCCAAGGCTCCTACCAGCACGCCGACGGGCGAAAGCAAGAAAGGCTGGCAAGGGCGGGACCCCCGCGAAGTGCGCGAAGCCATATTGCATGAGACTCACCGGCTGCGTGTATCCCGGAAAGGGCTGAGGGAGTCTCAGGAAATGGGTGTTAAGGGAATGAAGTGGGGAGAGCAGCATCCTAGCTCTATTGGTAAGCGGTTCAGCCGTCATGACGTCGGGAACTTTGATTGGAAGGCGCGTCATCTTGGTACAAACGCTGATGAGGAGCCTACAGCAGAGGATATTGAAAAGCTAGTGACTGACAACACAGTCTTGACGCCGACGAAGCAGCAACTCGATGGGTTCCTCCAATCTGCCAGGTATGCGTACCAACAGACGCACAAACAGAAAGAAGCCTCCAATCTCTCCGTCGGTCGTAAGCGCCAGCTTCAACCCAATCGCCAGCAGCTATCGCAGTTCACTCCAAAGCGGGTGCGTGACCAGAAGAGCATGGACCGCAACGACATCGTAACACGCGGTCGCCGTGCCGTCCATGGCAAGTACAACGAAGCCAAATCCCGCCGTCGCTTTCCAAGACTCAAATAGTGGGAGGGTGTTTATGAAGCAAGAACAAAAGACGCCGGTCGTGCCTAGGCGAGCAGGCTGGGCAATCAAATCCGGGTTGTCTAACTACGAGGAGCTGCAATACCATCCGTTGCGCCTGGAGCTGGACTGGAAGAGGAACCCCGAGGACGCCCGGTTGTTCTATGGCATACAGAAGTCCCGAGTGCCTTGGCTCCTAGACGTGCTAGATTACGTGTCCAAACTGAGGATGCCAGACGCGCCAAGGAACCGATTCTTGCAGCAAGCCGCTGCTATGACAGTCAAACATGGGAAAGATGGATTGGCCACAGCGGAGCAGTACTTCCGTAACGGCGATCTAGGCCGTGCGCTTATCCAGCAGGACATCGTTCTCCAGTTGGCGCACTCGGCACTCCTCAATTTTTACAAGGCACTGGAGCTGGAAGTAGCGTAGTAACTAATAAGGGGGTAGCTATTATGGAAATAGGACAACGTCCTCCGCTCCACATCCTCAAGGCTCTGCTCAACGCCGAGCTTCTTCAGCCTTGCAACATCGACGCCCCAAGAGGTGTTGATGTCACCGAGACGCTGTATCCTAACACGATCATCTTGTTCACGGGCACCGGGGCAGTGGTATTCGGTGGCTTTCCCTTGCCTGGCTCAGTCGGAGACCACGTCCTTGCAGGCACCGTTGGCGAGTGCTACAAGGTCAAGGTCATCTACGACAGGAACACGTCGGGCATCGTGGGGATCAAGTTCGTGAAGGGCGTTGTTGAGCCGAGCTAGACATCCTGGTAGGCAGTAAAGGAGAATCTCATGTACGCAACTGTAGCATCGGTAAGCGGTGACTGCTACCTGAAGCGCGATGGTGTAGTCTCAAGGCTGCAAGCCGACGACGACATCCTCGCCGGCGATCTAATTCGGACTTGGGATGGCATCGTCACTCTGAACTTTGCCAGGGGCGGGAGCATGGAAATCGGTCATGCAGGCCGTCTAAATGTCCCGATCGCCCTTGGCCCCGACGATTGGCTCGATGCCGTCTGGGCAGAGGTACGAGACTGGCTGGTAACTGCTAACGACTTCTGGCTAGGCGACAACCCCTCAGATAACTTCTCTCGGGAGGACCGTGGCTGGATGGGCTGTATTGGCGCGCCAGAGGAGACCATCGTCTCGCTGATCAACTTCGATAACCAGCAATGCACCGAAATGGACCTGACAGACGTTGAGGGCAGAATCTTGGATGCAGGGTACGAGATCACCGATTCACCCTCAGGTCCCACCATCACTGAGCATCAAGAGATCGATGGTGTGGACATGCTGTTCACCTACGACCTGGACCCCTCTGACTTCGCAAACCTGGCCGTGGCCTAGCGGGTTTCATCTGTCTCTTTAGTGCAGCTTGGCATGACGTTTCTATGCCAAGCTGCATTAGCTGTAGGACGCCCCAGGACGCGTTGTAACACCCTTTCCGGCCCTTTCCCCGTTAAAAGCCTGCCATCGGTCTTAAAATGCCCGCTAGACCCCTAGAATCGGCTTCCCCCGAGCCTTCCAACCCTCAAAAGCGTGTACGCTCTCGTGCGTGCTGGCGTTTCATTAGGTTGTGTAGTACTCTATCTGTTCTGGTTTCACAACGAGGAGGCCGCTATGGCGGAGGCAACAGACAGTCGTCCAGTCTCATACCTCTGAGAACCGGGCTCTCGGCGGTTGCTTCCCTGTACATCACTAACTAACCGATCAGAAGGAAAGCGAACGTGAGAGCCGAAAGGGAAAAGGCTCTCACGTAGAGCATCGAAAAGCCTTTCAGGTGATCACGTCGAACCTCAACTTGCCTCCAACCCTGAAGTCTTATCGGTGCTCTACGGGAGGGCCATATGGCAAAGCAAGTCGGAATTGCAGTTTCTGTTTCTGTCCAACGGGCAGCAGAGCAGGGCGACGACGAATTCCCATATCAGGCCAAAGTAGAACTAGGAACGCGGCTTCTGGGGGAAGACAAAGTTCTCACCATGTCTGCTGCTATACGCTTCTTGATATGCACCATCGAGAAGCATGAATCGTTGTTAGTCAGTAAGCTGCACACACAAGTGAGGGAGCTTTACGATGACAAAGAAAAAGAAGGTAAGGCGCAAGAAGCCAACAAAGGCTGACTTTGAGAAGTGCCTCAGCGATCCCAAGCTCGCAAGTATTTCAGGTGAGCTAATGTCGGACATCCCACCAAGGAGGAAGCACCAATGACACCTGTTGACTTCGACATATTCCACTTCATCGGAGCCGCGTTCGTGGCTGTCATGGCTCTCCTAGGTGGCATGTTCGCATTGGATGCCGTGTTTAAGCATCCTATCACAGACCTGTTTCGTAGGAAGCAACATCGCCAGTTCGAAGTGAGGAAGAAGTACCATGCTAAAGAAATACGTCCTGCAGTGCGAGAGATGTCGCGCCGAGGAAACCTTCCAAGCTCGTAGCCGTGTCAAGGCGCGCGTCCAGGCCCATGCTAATGGCTAGGCCAGCACTTCAGTAGAGTCGCCTGCTGCCAGGCACGTCTGTCCCAAGTGTGCTCTCAATTGCCCATCGCTGACGCCCGGCGGAGTGCCTTTCAAGCAGTCCATATTCGTGGGGGTGCTGTCGGCCGAGTCTATCAAGTTGTTTGGAGTAGAGAGGCAGAGGCGTCCCAAACACGAGTTGGATCACAGAAAGAAAGCGAGGTCAGTATGTGCAACGTGAATACTAGCGGCTGGAAACACTCTATCTGTGACAAGTGCTGGGGGGAGAACTATGCCGCTTGTCTCAATCGTGGAGGTCCACATCGGACTAGCAATCGTACTCTGCAAGTCTGCTGCTTCTGTGGTGAGAAGCATAGGAGCGGCGTGTTCATTTGTCGCGATCCACAGGACGAAGTGCTGAAATGCAAAGGCCAGCACGTGCGTATGCAGCAAAGCAAGGTAGAGATTTACGACGCGTCCGACCGCGCTGTTTGGCATCGCAGACGAATCATGGATGACGGCTGTTTCTGCGTCGCCATGCAGCTTCGCCTCACTGGCCACTGGTACCTGAGGATACACTACCACTTCTCGTCGGACGTGTCAATCGTTCAACCTGTAGTCCGACTGAGAGAACTGGCATTGAAGAGGTACAGCAAGGCGGCGCTGGCTAAACCCGATCGCTTTGCCCAAGATGGCTACGAGCCGAAACGTGATTGTTGGTGCATCCCTCTGGTTCCCAAGCGGTGGTGCCACGCGCACTAATCTGGTCGGAGGACCTTAAACTCAATCGAAAGGAGAACAAGCCTATGAGTGAGATAGAGAAGGACATGAAGCAAGCCCTTGGTGGAGTCGGACCCAAGCGTCTCCCAGCCGCGATCGCGGCCATGGAGCGCCTCGGCAAAGCAGTCAATCAGGTCGCCAACGACGCGGACGACCTATTCGTGGCGTTGCTGCCAGCACTGTCCAGCGAATTACCAAGCCGGGGCAAAGGCGCGACGGAAGAGGCCAGCGGCTGCAAGTTCGTGGACCGCGTCAACGCGCAAGCCAAGACCCTGGAGAACCTGGCGGCGCAACTCAAGGAGGCTGAATCCCGGTTGAGCCTGTAGAGCCACGTTACCAAGTAGCTCCCAGTCTCTGACTCTAGGGGCTGGGAGCTACTGCTATCATACAATGACGAAGGTACTGAAGGACGGAGAGCCGCTGATCCTAAGCAACAGGGAACTGTTCCGTTTCACGTGTTGTGACTGTGGGTTGACCCACAACGTGGTCATTGTCTCAGAGAATAGAACTATCGCCATTGCTGTGGCCAGAAACAAAAGAGCTACAGCAGCCAGGAGGCGTAAATGTACGTGAAGGCTTTGGAAGCTACACAGCCAATCCATCAAGTGGTGGAGATTGAGGTCTGAGGAGGAGGAATCATGAGCAAGAGCGAACAAGACCACGAAAGAGCAGCAGTGGAGACAGTGAGGGTGGAAGAGATCCTGAAAGCCGCCAACGTGGGAGTGGAGTCAGTTACACCTGTCTACCAGGTGAATCTGAACGCCCATGTAACGGAGTTCCATCTCACCGAAGGCTTGGTGCTCTGGCTGATGCATGGTAGAAAGCCAACGAAACCTGTGCCACCTGGCCTTCGCTTTGGTGGTCACTAGGAGGGTAGCATGTTCCACTTCTTTTGGCAGCACGATTGGAAGGAAGAGCAGCGCCAGCTCTACGAACAGAAGCGTCGCTACGTGAGAGGGTTCCAGGTAGAGGAGCCTTTCACTGTTCCTATCACCATGGTCCTCCAGAAGTGCGCTTGCGGCGCGATGCGCACTTGGGAGTTCGTCGGTCATCTCCCAGGAAAGGGGAAGGAGGCTGAGATGTTTAAGAACTGCAAGTATTGCAGCAAGCCCGCCGAAGGGAAGTGCGAAATCTGTGGTGCGCCCATCTGCCCAGATCACACTGAGTACGCTAGGTACCTGGTAATCTGTACCCCATGCAAGGACAAGGAGGCAAGAGCGTCATGAATACAAACACAAAGGTCACTAAAACAGACATGGCAAAAGGGGTACTTGCACTCGCCGTGATACTCGCCATCGGTACGGGCTGCACTGTGCAAGGCTTGAAGCACAGCGCATTCCTATCCATTGGCGTAGCCCTGGTGTCCTTCGTCGTTTACGCGAGGCTTCTGACCTGGGAATTGAGTAGGAGGCCTGGTTGGGAGTCTGACCCCAGTCCTAGCTACCCTCGGCATCTCAACACCCACCCGGACAAAGCTGTCTGCGCGAGTTGCGGCACTATCGCTTCGAATCATACAAGAGAGTTCTTGGCTGGTGGCTACTGCACAGGGTTCGTTTGTAGTAGCAGGGAGGAGGCTTAGCATGACCGTGAGTAGGTACAGCCCATCGTGGAGACGTTGGCTTCAGCGTCATTGCAAGTTTCTGTTCTCGGTCTGCCCCGGCAGGAACTACCACTGGCGCTGGGAACTCATCTGCCATTGTGTGGATGGCAATGAAACTGAGGAAGGCCCATCTGTATGGCAGTCAAGGACTAGGACGGCAAGTGGATCTGCTTGACGGTGCGAGAGTGGCGTCACGTGGATCAAAGGCTAAAGCTGAAGGTTTGCCTTCCACCAGAGCAGGGTTACAAACGGGGTTAGAAAGGAGCATTTCCGTGGGAAAGCTAAAGAGCAAGTGCATAGTGAAGGACTGTCCTAACAAGCGCAGTCAAGGAGTGTTCGTAGGCGACCTGTGCGCGCCCTGCCACGATTTCATTACCACAGGAAAGGTAGACTTTGGGAACTGCCAGGCAGGCAGGAATGCGGTGAGCTTCGCTGCGTCAGGACTGAGCAAGCTGATCGAAACGCACGCCCGACAAGTCGCTGTAATCTTTAATCAGCTTCATCACCAGGTGACTTTCAGGCTGTAGCACAGCAGCAGAAGGGCACTAGAGTTCTACCCAGTCAGAAGGAGGTCAGTATGGTAGTTAGGAAGGGCCGGTGGTATCTGTTGGCTATCCAAGGCCAAGGTCCAGTCATAGTGAAGCGTGGCGCCAGGCATCAGATGTTCAATGCGCTTCGCAAGACACTGCGGAGGGATGGTACTTCCTATGGTGTCTTTGCCGTGGATTCCAAGGAAGGCCGACTGGCGCAGAAGCTGGCAGCCCAGTGGAAAGACGGCTGGAAGAAGCGCAAGCCACCTTACGAAGAAGTCATGGAAGACAATCTGTGATAGGGGATCGCAAAATTCAGCGAACGGCACTAGGGATGACTGCCAAGGGAGTAGCTAGGATATTCCATTGGGTAGTCCCTTGCATGGAAGTGGAGAAGGTAGAAAGGGTAGAGATAGTAGCTGAGCCAGAGAGAACAGTCGAGCCGTTAGGGACAACAGTAGGAAGGAGAGTCAGTATGTCAGTCGTTAGGAAACTGCTCAAAGTAGGGTACAGGGTTGTAGTGGTGATTGGTAGCATTCTGGCAGTGATTGGGTGGCTGATGGCCGCGACGGTGGTCGTATTGGCAGTGCAAGGGGTGTTACAGGAGATATTTTGTGGTTGCTGCGCGAGATGAGAAGAGCCGACGCGCCAACACCCGCAGAGTTGGAGCAATGGCGCAAGGAAGCAGAGGAGGCCTCTTCAACGAATTCAGGGGCTATCTTAAACCAACAGCTTGAAGTGGTTTTCGGCGAATTCAGGGGCTACCTAACCACCCCGTTGTCTAATAACCGAAATCTTAATCAAGTACACAATCCTGTGATCTACTTCACAGAACTCTATCACACTCTACAAAACTCTATCACCGTGAAGGAGAACGTACATGCCAACTAAGAAGCGCAGTAAGAGGTCTAGGTTTCCACGTGTTCTCTTGCGTCATCCGAGAGAGCAGACGAAGCTGGACATCGTACAATCACGTCTTGCCAAAGACACTCTCTATCAGAAGCTCTTATCTGCCAGAGAGGAAGCCACAACTCGCAGGCTGGCTGATGTCATAGAGCACATCAATGCGTCTCTGATGTATCTGCGGCTCTGGTACGTCTGATCTGAAAGGGAGAATCACATGACAAGGAAGAAGCCACACGCTCTGAAGTTCACATCTGGCTTTGTGCAGTTGCTTTCACATCAGATTTCCAAGCGCCTGGAAGATCCTAAGGATCCAATTCATAAAGAGTGGCCTAATGCCAGGCTGTTTCTAGCAGCAAAGCAGAAGCGTGAGAAAGGAGTCAAGTCATGAAAGCTCACATCTGTGGAAACTGCGGTGGTATCCTTCCCAATCATGGTCTCGGCTGCAAATACAAGAAGGCTGACAGGAAGCGCAGTGGATGGATAGGAAAGAAGCCTGAGCATGGGAGGAAGAAAGTCCTTCTCTGCGTCATTTCCAAGGACGACAAGGACATCGGTGTCCTCGTATGCAGCACGAACTTGCTTCAGCTTCCTTTCTGCAAGACAGAGTATCGGACTGCTGAAGCCAAGCACGGCGGAGCCACTCTGGCATGGCAGACAGGAAGCATCAGAATCGAAGTCATATCTGTCTTCTCATGGGACAGATGGAACGCAGCAAGACTTCGCAACACTCTTATCTATCATGGCCTGAGAACACCACATCACAGGGCAGTCATTTCATAACAAGCATACACTCCAGTCACAGCGTAGATAGAGTCTACGTCCTGCCTCATATCTTCAGATTGCGCGATGTCATTCCACTTACTAAGATCACCCCGAACCGTTTTACAGTGAGACAGATTGAGCCGGGGGGAGGGGGTTCCTTACAAGCGCTACGTTCGATGAAATTTCTCTATCTTTCTGCGGTTTTGAGAGAAACCGTCGCGGCCTACGAAATCTGTTAAACTGCCGTTGCAAGCGTGAAAAGTTTTCTCTATCTTTCTACGTAAGCCTCTGAAAATTTGAGAAATTCTAGGGCTTTCTATCTTTCTGCAGTTTAGCGGCGTTTCATTCAACCATGAAAGTGCTCATAGCTTGCGAGTTCAGCGGCGTCGTTCGGGACGCTTTCAGGAACTGTGGACATGATGCCGTCAGTTGTGATCTTTTGCCCACCGAGCGTCCGGGGCCTCACTTCCAGTGCGACATTCGGGAACTAGACTTAGAGCGATACGACCTCGTAATAGCGCATCCTCCATGTACTCACCTCTGTTGCAGCGGCGCGGCATGGTTCGAACATAAGATGCGTGTGAGATGGTACGCTCTAGAGTTCATAAAGTTCTTCTTTGAGTGTCCGGCTCCCATGGTGGCGATAGAGAATCCGGTAGGCATCATATCCACGGTATTCCGTAAGCCAGACCAGATCATTCAGCCTTACGAGTTCGGTGATCCCTACAGCAAAGCAACGTGTCTATGGCTCAAGGGCCTGCCACTATTACAGCCTACGAACATCGTTGATAGGGGAGAGCGGTGGGTGAGTGCGACAGGATCAGGCAAGTCGATGGCTAGGTGGTACATTAGTGCATCGTCTAAGGAACGGGGCGTGACGTTTCCAGGTATCGCTGAGGCTATGGCTGTTCAGTGGACGCCTAGATTCAGACGCGCTTATCTGTTCCCAAGGTTCCACTTATTTCCCAGGTTTTGACATCCGCCGGCGTTTTATAACGGTATGAGAGTCCGCTGGCAACATTGTATCCCAGTTGAAGTGCTTATGGAAGCGCACTCCGACAAAGAGTATGGAGCTCTGTCCAAAGCGTCACAGCACACCGGAGAGGTCGTTGCGACGGTGCGAGCGTTTGGACAGACACGCTTTGTGATAAAGCCTGACGACCAGCAGGAGTTTGTTGAAGTGCCCGTCAGAGATTGCACCCCGAACAGCCACCTGCATCTGGCGCTGGAGGACCAAGATGAGCGAACCTAAAGCAGGACGCAAGTACGTCGTAGGACTCACTGAGGCGGGCATCAAGGTTATCCATCTTGGGCTCACCCGTAGAGGCGAGAACGACATCCATATCGGAGGCTTGAAATGATCGACTACGCAAAGACGCAAGTGGGAGACATCCTAAAGGTAGTAGGCGCAGGCGCTCCGGGATTCGCCGCCGTCGGAGACCTGGTGCGCGTTATAGCGGTATATGCCAACTCAGTGAAAGTAGAGGGCAGAGATGGCCGCCGCATAGAGTTCTACTACAACTGCGGCGCTGCGCGTCTGGAAGCAACGGAGTGGAAGAACGACTTCGCTGTCGGCTTCCAGATCGAAGTAGAGCAGAGGTAGGAGCAACCAAATGAGCGAACCTAAAGCAGGACGCAAGTACGTCGTAGGATTTGCCTTCAACTCAGCGCTGGACAATATCGTGCTGCTCCGAAAGCTCCGGCCGAAGTGGCAGTCTGGTCTGTTGAACGGCGTCGGTGGGCAAGTGGAGAAGGGGGATCTGTGTGTTGAAGAGGCCATGGCTCGTGAGTTCCAGGAGGAAGCAGCTCTGGTCACCAAGCCATCGGACTGGCGGGTATTTGCCATACTGGAAGACTCCCGTGGCTGGACTGTACACTTTCTCATGGCCTGCACTTATCTGGGTGGGGTTCGTACCATGACAGATGAGGATGTCTGCGTAGTGCGAGCTGATGAATTGCCAAAGAACGTGATACCGAATCTCCGGTGGCTGATTCCTATGGCATTGTCTATGGCTTCAGAGCCGAGAGTCGCTTACTTCTCCATAGACGAAGTGCCTCCCAGCTAGAGGGCAGCAATGTGAAAAGGGAGCGACGCCTCAATGCATTGCACGGTGTACATCCCTGGTGCATATTCCATTGGCGAGAGCATCGGGCCAATCTGGTGCGTGCCTGGAATCGTAAGGTGAGGCAGATTCCACCGGAACGTTGGAATCTTCCAAATCTATGAGGGTAACATGAACAACACTCAAGCACCGATGAAGGCCCTGCTGTGGTTTCATCAGCAGAGATTCTATTGGGCAAACGCCACGTTCACTAAGCCAGGATTATATGTATGGCTGTTCGGCAACAACCGCCGCATCCTTCCCTGGACTAGAGGTTGGCAACTACTGTACCTCTTTGTAGTGGCGTCCCTACTGGCGCTGTTGTTTACCCGGCTGGGGATCCCTCCTCCGCCGCTGTGGTTTCTGCATGACTAGGGAAATTAGATGCCGTCCAAGATATTCATAGCAAGCGCCGTCCGATTAGGTGCCGCCCTGACGCAGATTTCGGATGAGGAGTTCAAGGACATCTACAAAGTGGAGAAGTCTGTAATCAAGGGTATGGTGGATCGGCTGGTGGCCCTCATTCTCTACTGTGAGAAAACGCGCGACGAGATGGCACTCTCCGAGATGGAGCGACTGACGGAGTATCTGGGCAAAGTCGCCGATAGCGTGCCTGCTCCCAGGATGGGTTGATTTTATTGCTCCCAGCGTTTCATTCTATTGGAGGAACACCATGAGTAGAATCATTAACAGACCATACACAGGGAAAGCACTTTCTGCCAAGCCGGTGGATCACATGCTCCCACTGCCGCCGACGCCATGGAGGAAGCAGTGAGTGGAAGGTCAACGTCTCCTCTCATAGCAATCGTGAAGCCGTCGGACCAGAGAAAGAGGACGCGTGTCTTTCTCATATCCCATCGCTTCCTGGAAAAGCAGTATGGTGGTACTATGGAGGAGCAGGCCAAGCAGGCTCTGTTGGACTTGAGGGGGCATTTTGGCATCTCAAATGGCGACCGTGTATCTGTCCACAGGACCTTGTGTTCAGGGGACGGTCCTACCATCGTGGAGCTGACATGAGTTCAAACATCTCGGATGTACTAAAGAGCAACCAGTTCATGTATCACTGGCGCTGCCGATGCTGCAATCAGCAGGGCAAGTTCATTGTGGCTGGCCGGACCTCCCTAGAGAGGGTTCTAAACACAGCAGAAGCAGGTCACAAGACAGCCTCTCCACAATGCACCTGGCTCTCAGTGTCCCAGGTAACAGACTCAGGGAACGTGGATCCTGTGCCGCTCAGACTCGCCGACTTCCAGAAGTCTGGCCTCGCTCCCGACCTGGTGGAGCTCCTTATCTTGGAGCACCAGCGCGGCTGCGACGAGTGCGAGGACGGCCTGGCTGTTTTCTGTACGAGAGGCCATGAATTGAGGAAGCTGCGTGAGCAGGCTTCTGCGAAAGGAGATCGTGTATGAACGACAAAGTAACTACACTTGTGAGGCCCTTGCTGGTGCTATTGGTTGCGCTTGTGGCCCTGGTTGTGGCAGGCTATAGCCAGGAGGCTGCCCCCGCTGCACCTGCTGCCCCAGCTCCTGTCGTAGTGGAGAACCCTCCAAAGCTGGCAGATGCTCAGGCTTTGCAGATCCGCAATGCGCAGCTAGAGATGTACAAGACTGGCTTGAACTTCCAGAACGCCCAGAATGCCTGCCAGACCGCCGTGGAGCTGAGGCAGAGTTTCAATAGACAGCTATCCGAAGTGCAGGCGCTGGCAGAGGGCCTAGTCAAGAAGAGTGGGGTTGACCAGGAGAAGTGGGAACTGGACTTGGAGACTTTGGTCTTCAGGGCGAAAGCGCCAGTGCCAAAACCGGCTCCCCCTCCTGCTGCTAAGGCGGTCAAGAAGGAACTTCCTCCCGCCAAGCAGCAGTAGCCTACTTGGCGTCTCCTGGTGCTGAAGGCTTGGGGAACTGCACAACGCGGTTCCCCTTCAGTACAAGGAGTCGTCGATGAAAAGGCTTCTAGCCGTCTTTCTTCTGTTCGTTTCTACCTGCCTTGCTCAAGGCCCTGCTAAGACAACCATTTCGGATACGCTGTACGACTCAAGTGGAAACACCCGAAGCGGCTACCTGATAATCACTAACCGAACGAATTTCACATCTTCAGACAACTACCCGGTTCCGGCTGGGACAGTCAAGTCAATCGTCTCGGCAGGAACAGTCAACCTCCCTCTTGTGCCCAACATCGGGGCGACCCCATCGGGTACTTCATACGAGGTCGAGTACCATGTCAGTGGGTTGGTCACGAAAGAGTACTGGGTCGTATCCAGCTCTGGAGGCCCAGTCAAGATCTCCGATGTGCGAGTAATAACTCCGCCCGTCACCACATACGGAACTTTGGCAATAGCCCAGATCACGCCGCCTGCTCCGTGTCTGGCTGGCTACTTTGTGGAGTGGAGTGGTACAGGATGGCAGTGCTCCGTGATATCCCCTACGATACCACCAGGCACAGCGAACGAAGTATTTGCCACGAACACGAGTGGGCTGGGAACAGAGTGGCGAGTCTTTGATGCGCCTGGGGGCACTGGGACGGCTCCGAACTGGGCATTCTCTTTTGGCCACATCTCTCTGAACCTGCCTATGGCGGCTTCGGCTGGCACTACGGCTGGTTTGCTTAGCAAGACTCAGTACGATGCTCTGAACGCTAAGCAAGGCACTCCGGTGGTGTTGACCACAGATGTCTCTGGTATCCTGCCATCGGCGAACGGCGGAACTGGAGTGGCTTACTTCGGAGCCGCTGGCCCAACAGCGCCCAGAACCTACACATTTCCTGACAGTCCTCAGACGATGGAGTATCAAGCCAACAAGAACACCCCCTATGGCTACGCAGGACTCGGATCGGACGGATTATTAGCTGCGGCTGTAGGCCAGGAAGTCTGGTCTATAACGGATCTGCTTGAGTACTCAGGGACTTCAGGAAGTGGAGCCACTGCCATTCGGGCTACTGTATCAGCTCCTTCTACCAACGATGTACTGACATGGAGTGGGACGAACTGGATTAACCAACCGGCCACGTTGGCCAGCCTCACCCAGATCACAAACCGTTCTCACACGCTGCTAAGTGATATCGGCACCAACAGCCATGCAGCGATCGATAACCACATCTCGGCCGCAACGCCTACGCCGCAGTTCGCCCGTGTTGGCGCTGGACAGGCAGCGGACGCAACCGCGCCTTTTGCTGGCACCATTGATTCGGCGACAACGAATACCATCCTTGACGTTCTGAAATTGACTCGAAGCACTACCGGCACCGCCGGCGATGGCATCGGTA
>Ga0315284_10000488_pt1 | contig 54196 bp, 49 predicted proteins | sample YL17G09_16_MG_FD_203696 | JGI IMG/M metagenome (GOLD analysis project Ga0315284, IMG submission 203696) | Sediment microbial communities from Yellowstone Lake, YNP, Wyoming, USA - YL17G09_16 | ecosystem: Environmental > Aquatic > Freshwater > Lake > Sediment | place: USA: Wyoming | collected...
GCGCGTGCCGATTTCATACTCATTCATGTAAGTGTAGGTTGGGGAGGTGACCGGCATGAGGTCAGGGAGCCCGAGCTTTCTTAGCAACTGCCCAACAATGGTGGTCTTACCTGCTCCCAAGGGACCTGAAAGCCACAAGCAAAAGGGCTTCGGAGTGCCTGGAGTGCGCAGTTCCGCTGCGATCTTCGATGTTAGGTTGTCGAGATCGTGGAAGGCACAAATTTGAGTCCACAACTTGGTGCTAGTCATGATCTGCTCTCAATATGGGCGATGCGCGGGATCGTTGAGCAAGCGCTTCATGTCACTTACCGCATCTTTGAGGCCGACAAAGACAGCGCGTGCCACGATCGCATGGCCGATGTTAGCCTCCTCGGCGTGGCTGACAACCTGTAACCAGTGGGCGTTGCTGTAGTTTAAGCCGTGGCCAAAGTGTGCTTGTAAGTCCAGCTTATGAGCCGCAGCGGCGGCATCGACAAGCAACTCGACAAGTGATTTCTGAGCTCTGGTTGAGATAGCTTCGGCCATTTTGTGACAGAAGCTGCCGGTGTGAAACTCCACGGCATCGGCACCAAGCTCGTGACTCAGCACGACTGCTTGCAGATCGGGCTCAACGAAAAGGGACACTAATATCCCAGCGCCTTTTAGTCGGGCAATGGCCGAGGTTAAAGTTGGTTTATTGCGCGCAAGATCGAGTCCGCCTTCGGTCGTTCGCTCTTCTCTTTTCTCTGGGACCAGCGTTACCGCGTGCGGTTTGAGTTTGATCGCCAGGTCCAGCATGGAGCTCGTAGCCGCGACTTCAAAGTTAAGAGGTACCTGGATCGTGTCTTTTAAGGCCAAAACATCGCGGTCTTGGATGTGACGACGATCTTCACGTAAGTGACACGTGATATTGTCCGCTCCGCCAAGCTCAGCTAGCAGAGCCGCCTGGACTGGGTCAGGATAGCGTTCACCGCGTGCTTGGCGGAGGGTGGCGATGTGATCTAGGTTTACACCCAAGCGGATCATTGCAGTTGGCCTTTGTGGTTCATGATGGCTGCCGCTGTTTCGGTGCAGAGCTCGGTCGCAATGGCCTCAATTTCGTCGGTGTTTTGACCTTCGACCATGATGCGAGCCAAGCTCTCGGTGCCAGAGTAACGAAATAGAATCCGGCCACCTTTACCTAGCTTTTGCTCCATCTGTCTAATCAATTTAGCTAGCTCTGGAAGATCTTCGAGTGGCACTTTGTTTTTGACGCGGACATTGCGCAGTACCTGAGGCAAACGTTCCATGCAGCCTTTTAGCTCTGAGATCTTCCTGCCCTCAGAAACCATGATCTTTAGTAAGTGGAGCGCCGCAAGGATGCCGTCCCCGGTCGTTGCGCTGTCGCGGAAGATAAGATGGCCCGACTGTTCGCCGCCAAGGTTGTAGTCGCCCCGCACCATTTCTTCCATGACATAGCGGTCACCTACCTGGGTGCGTTTGAGCTCGGCTCCGACGCGCTCAAGAGCGATATCTAGACCCATGTTGCTCATGACGGTGCTGACTACAGTGTTTTTTCTCAGAGTTCCTTGTTTCGCCATTTGGATGCCGCAGATCGCGAGGATTTCGTCGCCGTCTACAATCTCGCCGCGGTCGTCAACGACGACCAGGCGGTCGGCATCGCCGTCGAATGCTAGCCCCACGTCTGCCTTATAGAGCTTAACTTGCTCGGCCAGCTTCTGCGGATGTAAGGCGCCGTGACCTTCGTTGATGTTCGTGCCGTTTGGTTCAACGCCTAGAAGGAAGCATTCTGCGCCCAGCTCTGTAAAGACTTTCGGTGCGACTCGGTAAGCAGCCCCGTTGGCGCAATCGATGATGATGCGCAGGCCATCCAGAGTTAATTGTTTTGGGAACTGTTCTTTCAAATAAACGGCGTATTGGCCAATGGCGTCGTCAATCCTTTTGGCTCGGCCAATACCCGAACCCGTAGGCAGGTTGTGACTAAGATTAGGATCTTCGAGCATCTGCTCTAACTTTTCTTCCACTTCATCCGGCAGCTTATAGCCATTAGCACTGAATATTTTGATGCCGTTATCGTAATAAGGATTGTGTGAGGCTGAGATTACGATACCAGCAGAGGCTCTAAGCCCCCGCGTTAAGTAGGCAATGCCAGGGGTCGGCAGAGGCCCAAGAAATTGTGCGTCAACGCCCACGCTACAGATTCCTGAGGCGAGGGCTTGCTCCAGCATATAGCCGCTTAGGCGTGTGTCTTTACCAATTAAAATTCGAGGATTTGCATGTGTAGTTTTGAAATATAGGCCAATAGCTTGTCCTAATTTAAGAACTAAGTCCGGCGAGATTGGATAGGCGTTAGCCTCACCGCGAATTCCGTCGGTGCCGAATAATTTTTTCATGGGACGCTCCTCGCAGTGGGTCGGTCAATGAGTAGCTAAATGCGATCAGCTTAGTTAAGGCGCTTTTGGTTAAATACTTCGATAGCGGCCGTTTGCGGTTGGGTTTCAATTAGAACGGTGTCCGGGGGTATCTTTACCTGGATCGGGCGATTGTACTTTTTGCCTGGCGGCAGGTCACGCGCATCGATGAAGGCCTCGAGCTCGCTGCGATTGATGAAGCTAAGTACTCCGGGTGTCCCTTGAACCACAATAGATACCATCTGTGGACTTACATTTGTTAAGTGGTCACTGCCGACGACCACGACCGGAACGGAGCTGAACTTTTTGTTAATCTTCTGCTCACCAAGCATGAGATTTACATTTACTGTGTCCGTGGACAGCTCCAGTTTTGGCAGGTCTTTGGCCGCGATTTTGGTCTCGAAGCTTTTCGAGGTCGATAGATTGCTGACATCTATCGGCGAAGTAAGCACTTCTTCAATTTTCACTAAATCAGATTTGGGCCCGGTTATAGTGATCATGTTGGGCTTGATGATGCTCTTTTCAATAATGTAGCCCTCGGCAGGGACTCCTTTTAAGAATTCGCGCACGGGCACTTTCTTGCTCGCTTTGTCGTCCACGTAGATGGTGATGTAGGGCTCGTGCACTGTGAGTTTGATGCGATTATCCCAGTTTTTTATGTGTTCACGATCGATACGGTAGCGAATCTGCCCAGTCTTGCCTTCAGGAATGCGGATAGTCGCTTCTAGCGGACGCGTAGAGAAATCGCCTAGTAGCACCCGTGATCCGCGCAGGGTTGCGTCCAGGATCAGAGTGTCTGGACCTTTGATCAATTGTCCTTCGGGTACTTTGATGTTCACTACAATACGGCGATTGATCTCTAAAATCTCTTCGCCTTGGACGATGTACCAGAATAAACAGGCCAGAACCAAAGCCCAGACCTTGTACCAAAAATGGCGCAGCAGCGAGTTTACAATACGGGGCTTCATGAGTTGCCCCCTCTCGATTTAAAGATGCGGAAGAAGCCACCGGGCGCGCGAGGCTCTTGATTAAAGTCATCGGCGTTTTTTTCTTCGGCCAAAAGATCTGTGAGTGACTTGCGTAGATCTTTGGGCTCCATCTTGTGCGACACCTTTCCTTCGACGACGAGCGAGATGGAGGCACCTTCCTCTGATACCAGCACAACGATGGCATCAGTTTCCTGCGAAATTCCGATGGCTGCGCGGTGGCGTGTGCCCCAGTTAGCATCGAGATTCTCGTCACGGGTCAGTGGTAAGAAGCAGCCAGCTGCGGATATGCGGCCGCGCTGAATAATGGCGGCACCATCGTGGATTGGCGATGAGGGGTGGAATACCGAGAGGAGTAATTCTTTTGATACGCGGGCATCGAGCAAGGTGCCAACTTCAACGTACCGGGACAGGATGATGTTTCGTTCAATGACCACGAGGGCACCAATGCGTTTATTGGCTAAGGCCGCGGCCGCCCGAGTTATTTCATCGAGGATTTGACTAGACGATAACGTGTCAGTTCCGGGAATGAATGACTTTTTACCCATCCGACTAAGGACGTGGCGGATGTCATCCTGAAATAGAATGATGATAATGATGATGAATGACGAATAAAACTTGTTCATCACCCAGTTCAATGTTGTGAGAGGCACAATTGATGACAGCAAGAACATCGCAACTACAATCAGGATGCCCGTCAGCATCTGAGCTGCTCGTGTACCGCGAATGAGTAGAAGTGCGTGATAGATAATGAACGCGATGACCAGGATGTCGATCGCCGCCCAGAATCCAAATTGGTCTAGAATCTCAACCATCTGACTCCCCTTGGACGAGGTCAAACAGGCGCTTTAGCGGAGCCACATTATGGGTGCGGATGAGCTTGGCACCGCAAAGGGCCAAGCCAAATTCGAGCATTTTTGACGGAGCGTCACGGGCCTTCGGGTCAGAGATATCAAGGATGCGACCAATCAAAGATTTGCGCGATACTCCGATCATAATCTGCAGGGTCTGCGACCAGAGGCTGATTGCCTGCATGATCCGTAAGTTTGCAGTATCGGTCTTGCCAAACCCAATGCCTGGGTCAAGCCACACTCGCTCGCCGCCAAAGCCAGCGGCCGCCAGTAACGTCAGGCGCTGGGCGAAAAATTCTTTTATATCTGCCAAAGCTTGCGCGGCCGGCATTGGTTGGACCTGCATGATGTCAGGGGTGATCGGCATGTGCATGGCAATGTAATGCATTTCAGGATAGCTCGCGAGTGTTGCTAGGTCAGTCATATCGGCATGGCCGCCAATATCATTAAACCAAGTGGCACCATAATCTGCTGCTTGTAGCATTAACGAAGGTTTGCGGGTATCGACACTAATGCTAACGGGAAGGGAACTTTGAGAGAGGCGTTTTAGTAGGGGTTCGAGTCGTTTCCATTCTTCTTCGGCGGGTACCTGTGAGGCCCCAGGGCGGGTGGACTCGGCGCCGAGGTCGATGATGTCGGCACCGTCGGCAATCAAGGTTTCAATACGGTTAAAGGCGGCGCCGACGTCGTTGTAATCACCACCGTCGGAGAAAGAGTCGGGCGTCAGATTAACGACGCCCATTAGGAGGGGGTAGCGACCCGCGGCGACCGCGGGGCTGGGGACCTTCATGTACCTTGAGGCAGAGCTGAGAATGCTGGAGCATCTGTCAGCTCTTGACCTTCCAGGGCAGTGACGGTGCTGGCGCGGGAAGGATTTTTCCTCAGGTCTTTAGCTTTTTTTTGCGCTTCCTCGAAAGCTTTCCGCTCCTCGTCAGACACCACCGACTGGCCCTTCATGAGGCTTTCGATTTGGGTTCTGTCGAGGGTCTCTTTGATCAGGAGAGACTCCGCCAACGATTCGAGTTGTTCGCGGTTTTCGCGCAAAATTCCGATAGCTTTTTTATAGCCAGAAGTGACGATGCGATGGATCTCGCTGTCGATCTCCTCGGCTATTTTGTCGGAGAAGTTCCTTGAGTTGTGGATTTCGCGTCCTAGGAACACTTCTTCACTGTCTTTGCCGAAGGAGAGCGGTCCTAGTTTGTCACTCATGCCCCAGTTGCAAACCATCTTGCGGGCAATGTCTGTGGCTTTGTTGATGTCGTCGCCAGCGCCAGTGGTTTGCTTGCGGAAGATCAGTTCTTCGGCAGCCCGTCCGCCCATGGCGTAAGCGATCATTCCCTCAGCATAGTCTTTGGTCAGAGTGTAGCGGTCTTCGGCAGGTAGCATCACAGTGACGCCGAGGGCTTGGCCGCGTGGAATGATGCTGACTTTGTGCACGGGATCGACGCCGCCAATAAAAAGACCGACAATGGCATGGCCGGCCTCATGGTAAGCCGTGTTGCGCTTTTCCTCGATGCTCATGATCATGCTCTTGCGCTCAGGACCCATGAGTATTTTGTCTTTAGCCAGCTCAAAATGATGCATGGAAACCTCTTTGCAGTCCTGGCGGGCAGCAATGAGCGCAGCTTCGTTGACTAGGTTTTCCAGATCGGCGCCAGAAAAGCCTGGGGTTCCTTGAGCAATCGTTGGGAGGTCTACGTCTTTAGCTAGAGGCGACTTTTTAGTGTGGACTTTAAGGATGCCTTCGCGGCCTTTTACGTCAGGTTTTGGCACTACTACACGGCGGTCGAAGCGACCTGGACGTAGCAGGGCTGGATCGAGTACGTCTGGCCGGTTAGTTGCGGCGATGATGATGACGCCTTCGTTCGCTTCGAATCCGTCCATCTCAACCAATAACTGGTTCAGTGTTTGTTCTCTTTCGTCGTGTCCGCCGCCGAGGCCAGCACCGCGGTGACGGCCGACAGCATCGATTTCATCGATGAAAACAATACAGGGAGCGTGTTTTTTAGATTGGTCGAATAAGTCGCGCACGCGGCTGGCGCCAACGCCGACAAACATTTCTACGAAATCTGAGCCCGAGATGGAGAAGAAAGGCACGCCCGCCTCTCCGGCAATAGCCTTGGCGAGTACCGTTTTACCAGTACCCGGCGAGCCCACTAGCAGCACACCCTTGGGGATACGGCCCCCGAGACGGGTGAACTTTTTCGGATCTTTGAGGAACTCGATGATTTCCTCGAGCTCTTGCTTGGCCTCATCGATGCCGGCGATGTCGTCGAAAGTGACTCGCGTTTGATTTTCATTTAGTAACTTCGCCCGGCTTTTGCCGAACGACATGGCCTTACCGCCGCCGATTTGCAGCTGGCGCATGAAAAATATGAAGAGGAACAAAATGATGATCAGCGGCAGAGAGTTGATCAACAGGGTTTTCCACCAGCTCATTTCTTCTGGTGGTTCGAAGTTTACTTTGACGCCCTTTTCGCTCAGCGTCTTTCTAATATCGGCGTCATTTGGGCCGTATGTCTTAAATGTGCTTTTGTCGACACGGATACCGACGATTTCGTTCTCTTTAAAAGTGACCTCGGCGACATGGTTAGGGTCGCTGTCCGGCAAACTCGCTGCTGCGATGAACTCCGAGAACTTAAGCGTTTTCGGCTCGTCCTGCGGTTTAACCATCAGGTGGACCAACAGCAAAAGGCCGAGGATTCCCGCGAACAGCATGGTGATTCGCATTTGTTGATTCTGCTTTTGTGGAGACTTAGCCATCTACAGCTCCTTGATACCAGCGCCAATATTTATTCGGGTCTAATAAGATTCTAGGGGCGATCATGATCGCCCGTCCTTTAAGTATCGCAGATTGACGTCCAATTGGCTGCACCCGGTTTTTTGGCCATGATGATTTGGTACGTGCAATTTTTGCCCATCAAACAGGCCGACCGTCACACTGTTGTTTTGTAAAACGCGACACTTAGCTCGCAGCTTAACCGGCACGGCCCAACGCTGCATTAGGTTTTTCACGCTAATTTTACCCTCGGCACCTGGGAATTTCAGGCCTTGGCGCGACGACACTGTTTGTATCTCTAGATTCGCAGAGGCTGCTTCGGCCTCGGAAGACGCCTCGGGGGTGCGCAGGACGTATAGTCCCTCTTGGCTGGTTAGATAAGCATAAGAGCTTGGCTCGAGGATCGCAGACAGAGCGGGCCCGCTAAGGCCCCTTTGATGCTGGAGTTGCCTGTGGTCTTTGGCGCTGTCGCCAAAGGTTTCAAGGCGAAGGTCCTTGCTGAGGCGCGTTTTATACGCGCCGGGAAGTTCCGGGGCATGACCAGAAATTGCTGCATCGAGAAGGCGCCGAGAAAGTTGCCTGTGCCCGGGTAACTCCGCTTTTATGTGCTGGGCAACGGCATGACGGGCTATGCCCGGCGCGGTATCCCGTGACATGTGGGGCGCAACTCCTTTGGCCTCGAGGACCTCGGTTACAGAGCCCGCAAGGTCTCTGGCGTCCTCGGCACAGGCCACAAGTCGCGCCGCGGCCCCGGGATAAAGGGCCTCAAGCTCCGGTAAAATTCGGTGACGAATGATGTTTCTACTGTAGGCGTCGCCTAGATTGCTGCTGTCTTCCCTGTAGCTTAAGCCTTCGGCTTGGAGCCGCTCACGCAGCGCCTCTTTCGGATACTCAAGTAGGGGGCGCCAATAAGGGGCCGACCAAGCCTGCATTCCCAGCAAATTACCCGGTCCAGAGCCCCGAGCAAGGCGCATTAGCACATTTTCGGCAAGATCATCGCGGTGATGCGCTAAAGCGACGATCCACCCCTGACGAGCCAAGCGTTGAAACTCCTCCTGCCGGATGCGGCGCGCCCACTCTTGGACGCCCTCGCCGCCGCGACGGAGCCGTTCTTCAGGTGTGATCTCCCGGTAAATAAAGGGAATATCCCGTTCTTTGGCGAGTGTTTTGCAAAAATCCAAATCGTCGACAGACTCACTCCCACGCAATCCGTAGGCGCAGTGAAATGCGGAAAGGCGAAAAAATTTTTGAGTTTGGTGTAGGTGCCAAATTGCCTGTAATAACGCTGTCGAATCAAGGCCTCCCGAGATCGATACTATAACACCTTGAAATCGCTCAGAAAGAAGTGCTTTTTCAACTTCCAGCCAATTACTTAAGTCCCAGGAAAAATTAGCCAAACCAGCTAACCCCTTGATGATTGCCGCATGCCCGGCGTTTTTTGTGCGTTGACCAAAAAATTAAAGAATTTTGAGCAGACGCCGTTGGTAACTGTGCAAGTTCCAGGCGGAACTCGCAGCAGGTCATAGGGTTATGACCAGCATTAATATATCAAGGAGGATACTGAGATGGGAATGCGAATCCGTACGAACGTGAACAGTTTGGTTGCTCAGCGCTTCATGGAACGTAACAACGGTGAGATGAACTCCAGCTTAGAGCGCTTGGCATCGGGCTACAGGATCAACAAGTCGTCAGACGACGCCGCAGGTCTAGCCATCAGCGAGAATCTCAGAGGTCAGCTGCGTGGGCTAAATGTGGCTAAGCGAAACGCCAACGACGCCGTGTCCATGGTTCAGGTTGCTGAAGGCGGCATGAATGAGATGACCAACATTCTCATCCGCTTGCGCGAACTAACCGTGCAATCAGCGAGTGACACGATCGGTGATAAGGAACGCAGCTTCCTCAACCGCGAGTATACCCAACTAGTCGACGAGATGGATCGGATAGGTAACTCCACCGAGTTTAACGGTCGCAAAATGTTTGCACCGGACGGGGGTTTGGCTCAATTTGTGGTCCAAATCGGCACCCGTGGCACCACCCCAGAGGCGAACTCCGACACCATCACGATCAACCTTGAGGGGATCAAATTTAATTCAAATACCCTCGGTCTAGGCAAAGGCACCGAGATCGGTGCTCAAGGTGACGATTCCCCCCTGACCCGCATCGAGATCGCCGACAAGCTAACCACGATCGATGATGCCCTCGGCAGGATGGCGAGCGAACGCGCTACTCTCGGCGCGGTTCAAAATCGTCTCGGCAGTGCGATCGGTAACCTCGGCGTGTCTATGGAAAATCAGCAGTTAGCGATGAGCCGGATCAGAGATGTCGATTACGCCGCCGAAACCGCCAGCCTGACCCAGGCCAAGATCATGACGCAAGCCAACGTTTCCGTCCTGAGCCAGGCCAATGCTGCGCCAGAAATGGCGCTCCAGCTGCTGCGTTGATCCTAAGTTTTAGCGGGTAACAACAATTTTCGCGTCTCACGGCGAATGGTTTGCCGTGTCCAATAACAGGGAGTGTAGTCATGGGATTAAGAGTAAGGACAAACGTCGATTCTTTGGTGGCGCAAAGGCGCTTAAGTGAACAACGGGGCTCGCTGAGTCAGTCTCTCGAGAGATTGTCATCAGGTTTGCGGATTAACAAATCCGCCGATGATGCCGCCGGTCTCGCCGTGAGCGAGCGCTTGCGGGGCACCATGTCGAGCTTGGGGGTCGCAAAGCGAAACGCCAGCGATGGGATTTCCTATATCGAGGTTGCCGAGGGTGGCCTTAACGAAGTGTCTAACATCATGATTCGGATGCGTGAACTTGCAACGCAGGCCGCTTCCGACACGTTGGGACCACGCGAACGAACCTTTTTGGACAAGGAATTTACTCAGCTGCGGGACGAGGTTGGACGGATCATCGATTCAACCGAGTTCAACGGGACCAAGGTGCTCACCCCGGGCGAAGGGGACAAGCCGATTCAAATCTTCGTCGGTGCCTCTAACCGTGGTCGCGACGCAGCAGGTAACTTACCCACGATTGATAAAGACAGTGACCCAGATGTTCTGACCATTAAGTTGGATGAGCTGGGGTCGTTGAAGGAGGCCATCGATCAGGTGCGCGAGAAGGGGATGTCTATCATGCCTGATCCGACAGCCACCATTGGGGCGCAGGACCTTGGACCTGACGGGGACACGGCGACACTGTTTAGCCGTCTAGATACCGCGCAAAACTCGATAGCCTCCTACCGAGCAACTCTTGGTTCTGTGCAGTCACGCTTGAATAGCACGATCAACAACATCGACATCGCTAGCGAGAACATGGCTGCCGCCCAAAGCCGAATCCGCGATGTGGATTACGCTTCGGAAACCGCGAAATTGACCCAAGGTCGCATCCTGTCCAGTGCCGCTCTCTCTGTCCTGACCCAAGCCAACGCCCAGCCAGAAGCCGTCCTCCAGCTCTTAAGGGCCTAAAATCTTTAGTCATGTTAATTAATTGGGGGTGGCCTAGGCCACCCCTTGTTTTTCCGTTTGTAGCGCATTATAGCTAGCGTGCCCGAAGTCCTCAGTCAAAGGCTATACGATGGAAAAAATGATGGAAGCCACCGCCACTTATCAGGCTACCTACGAGCGCATGCACTCGATGATGGCGAAAATCGTGCCGGAGTTTGAGCTCCGCGAGAAGGCCAAGCTTGTTGTCGAGATCAACAAGTTAAAGCGTGAGCGCAACGCCATCATTCTGGGCCATAACTATATGGAACCTGCCCTTTACCACACGGTGGCGGACTTCACCGGCGACTCGCTGGAGCTGTGTCGGAAGGCGGCGACCACCCAGGCTGACGTGCTTGTGTTTTGCGGCGTTGAATTCATGGCCGAGACCGCTAAGATCATTAATCCCAGTCGGCAAGTTTTAATACCATCGCAAAAAGCAGGCTGTTCTCTCGCCCAAAGCATCACGGCAGCTGATGTGCGGCGGCTGAAGGCACAATATCCCGGCGTTCCCGTCGTGACTTACATCAATTCCTATGCTGATGTTAAGGCGGAGACGGATATTTGCTGCACCTCTAGCAATGCCGTGAAGGTTGTAGAATCGCTTGGTACAGACACGGTCATTTTCATTCCGGACGAATATCTGGCGCAAAACGTCGCGCGGGAGACTGGTAAGCACGTCATTTTCCCGGAAACTGATCCGCGTAAACTGGCCCAGGGCCAGTCTGCCATCGACAAGGTGTTCATCGGCTGGCATGGCAAATGCGAGGTCCATGAGAAGTTTACCGTTGGGGACATTGAGCGGGTCCGTCGTCAATTTCCTGATGTCGTAGTTCTGGCGCATCCAGAGTGCAGTCCAGAGGTTACTGCGGCAGCTGATTTCGCTGGCAGCACGTCAGCTATGATCAAATATGTGGAGACCGTTAAGGCTCCGCGCTACTTGTTGCTCACCGAATGTGCCATGGGCGATAACATTATCGCGGCGCATCCTGATCGTGAAGTTTTGCGGCTGTGTAGCGTGCGGTGTCCACACATGGCGCAGATTACTTTAGAGGACACTCTGACCTGTCTGCAGGAGCTGCGCTACGAGGTGATTGTGCCCGAAGACGTGCGACTGCGGGCGAAGAAAGCGATCGACCGCATGCTGGCCATAGGCTGAAAAAGACTGGGGCTAACAGTAGCAGAATCAGAAAATTACTGCTGCCGACCTGGCCGGCATCGGAGCGCACCGAGCAGCCCAGCGGCAGACGTGGCTTGTCGCCGTTAGCAGGATAACTGTGAGCGACAGCGGCATGATCGTCTAGATCCAGTGAAAAGCTATTAGCATCTAAGCTGTAGCTCATGATGGCCTCAGGCACGAGGCTGTGTCCAAGACCAAGTGCGTGACCTAACTCGTGCAGAAAGATTTTCCCCATCCAGTAATCTGACGTAGCGCGGTCAACCATCACGTAAATGGAACAATGTTTGGGCGCATCGCTCTCGTATTCGTCAAACATCGTATAGCCCGCAGTCTCCCGAACATCGCTAAGACTGCTGCGCAAATAAATAGTTACTTGTGGCGCTTGGTCTAAACTTACCGGTTCGAATTTAAAGTAACTTCCCGGCACCTCGCTCCATAGTTGGGCTGCTTGTGCTACGGCATCTTGGTAGTAAGCGGCGTCGTCTGGAATTTCGGCATCTATTGCATAAGTAATGGCTGGGCTGTCTTTATCGATATTCCAGCGCAGCAATTTGCCGCTGAAATCCACAGGCGTTGGATAGGCCTGTGCACTGGCCGCCCAAATCAGCAGATTTAAGAACGTGACTAGAATGGAATTGAGACGCCAATCCATAAAGGATAACTCCAGGCGATGCCCCGATAGCGGCTGAAGATGATATGCGAAGTGATGTCTATGCGAAGTGCGGGATAGTATTTAGGCGCGCTGGTAGGGAGCCATATCGGCAGGAGTGGGATGATCGTCGCCCAGGTGACTTCGGCAAGTGGCCCAGCATTGGAGAATCCGCCTCCGACTTGCACAAAAAATTGCCACCAGCACGAGTCGTCACAAATGGCGAAACGGCGATCAAAGACAGCACCAGACAGCGGCAAGCCACCAGCGGTTAGATACTGGTTACTGAAAATGCCACCTTCCCAGTTGTTAGTGGCGAGGCGCAGGCCGTAAGCTATTTGCCCGCCGGCGTTAGGCGCGAGGGATTCGTACTGCGCTGTCAAAGTATAGCGATTCTCGGCCGCCGTCGCAGTGGCGCTGCAGAGGCAGGCTATCAGCAGAAGGAATGTTACTCTTACATTCACCATGCAGCCCCGGCCCTGATGTGGAAAAAAGTATAGGGCCAAGCTACGTAGCCTTGAAGCTGTGTGCGATCGACTACACCGATAAATACTTGGTGTCCGGCAGCTAGATCGAATTGGCCCCAGCGCACGGCATAGTCGATCGATGCGCTCACGCCGCTTTGAATATAGTTACTCGCAATTTTGCTATCTGCTGTATTTGGTGCCGAAGCAGTTGTTGTGGTGGTGAGCTTTGTATACCCAGCCATGCGACCGCCGCCGATGAAGGCATAAAGTCCTTGGTTGGCTTTTTTTGTCAGCTTGCTGCCAACCTGGCCGAACCATCCAGAGTCTTTGTCGGCGTAACCGTCGGCACTAAATTCTGGGCGCTCGACGTAGGAGGCGCGCAGGAGAAATCTCTGTGATTCAGTGCCGGTGGTAGCTTCCAGCCCGTAAGTCGCATGGTAGTAGTGGCTAGTCGGCTGCTGCATGACACCGCCGGTTGTGCCAATGCCGAACGACGCGGCCTGTGCCGAGGCAAATGTCGCCAGGACGAGGCGTGCCATGGTTAACAGCAGATAAGCCAAATGCTTGCTCGATTCGTCATCAAGTTTAGGTGATCACGTTCTATGATAGCAGCATTGTGAGGCATTAGGACGCCTCGCCCAGCACGGTGATTGCTGGGCGAGCTTTAGTAGGTCCGCAAAGTATCGACAGCTAATTCTTAGGCGTTAGATACTTGCTTAACTTGTGGTGGCGGATCATCCCTTAGTTTGCGTCTGAGGATTTTTCCGACATTAGTTTTTGGTAGTTCGTCGCGAAATTCAAAGTGATGTGGGCGCTTGTAGCCAGTTAGCTGCTTCTGGCAGTGAGCCTTGAGCTCGCCTTCGGTTAGTGATTTGTCTTTGGCAACGACAAAGGCCTTTACGGCTTCGCCAGAATTCTCGTCGGGTATGCCCACCACCGCCGCTTCTAGCACTTTTGGATGCGACATCAATACTTCTTCGATTTCATTTGGATATACGTTGAAACCAGACACTAGAATCATGTCTTTCTTGCGATCGACGATATAGAAATAGCCGTTGCTATCGCGCTTAGCAATGTCGCCGGTCCATAGCCATCCGTTGCGGAGGACCTTAGCGGTTTCGTCAGGGCGTTGCCAGTAGCCGGCCATCACTTGAGGGCCGCGGACGACGAGTTCGCCGATTTCGCCAAGCGCGACCTCTTCGCCCTGCTCGTTCATGATCTTGGCTTCAGTGCCGGCCACGGTGTGGCCAACGGAGCCCATTTTGATTAGCTCTTTCTTTAGTGGGTTTACATGAGTTACCGGTGAGGCTTCGGTCAAGCCAAAGCCCTCGACGATGGGAAGACCGGTGAGTTTCGCCCATTTTTTATTAACCGCTTCTTGCACGGCCATGCCGCCACCAAGGGCGATTTTAAGATGTTTAGGTGGGTTTTTGACAAATTCTTCGTCATTCAACATGGCGTTGAAAAGGGTGTTGACCCCGGTCATGACTGAGATTGGATACTTGCGCATTACCTTCATTAAATTTTTGATGGGAACTGGCTTAGGCACGAGTATCATTCGTTGGCCCATCGTGAGAAAGGCCAGGAAGTTCACGGAGAGTGCGAAGATGTGATAGAGCGGCAGTGCAGTAAGTACATATTCGCCACCTTCCGTGACGACTTCACTAGCAAGGGTCTGAATCTGTACAACATTGGCGAGTACATTGCGGTGTAACAGCATGGCCCCTTTGGACACTCCGGTAGTTCCACCGGTATACTGAAGAATTGCGACATCTTCGTTGTCGATGTCTGGGCGGGTATGTTTGGCCTTACCCCCTAGAGACAGTGCTGTTTTGAAGGGGACAAAATCAAAGCCCAACTTAGGCACCTGGCCTTTAAGTTTGAGCACAGTATTTACCAATGTGCCCTTCCAAGTTGGAAGCTGGTCGCCGATTGAGGTCACGATGATGTGCTTAATATCGGTGTCACCAAGAATTTCCTCGAGATTTTTAGCGACCAGGTCGAGGATGACGATGGCTTTTGCGCCGCTATCCTTGAATTGGTGGCGCATTTCGCGTGGGGTGTAAAGGGGGTTGGTGTTGACGCAAATGACCCCAATTTTTAGGGCAGCAAAAAATGTAATTGGGAACTGCATGATATTGGGCAGCATAATCGCAAGGCGATCACCCTTTTTTAGCCCGAGTTCATTTTGAAAGTAAGACGCTAACTGATCGGCAAGCCGGTCAAATTGCCGAAAGGTCAGATTTGTACCCATGCAGGTCAAGGCCGGCGCATCACCATATTTGTGGCATGACTGCTCAAGGAGGTCCCCTAGGCCGCGCCAGGCGGATAAATCGAGAGCGCCTTTGGCTGGCTGAGATGTCGGTTTAATGAAGCTAAGATTCACTTTTTTCTCCTCTTATCCAAGTTAGTAACGCTAATTCACTTTGACCGTCACGTCACTAGGGGTAACTTGGGTTAACAGTAGGCATTCGGAGTAACATTTTGGAAGACGTAACTATAACAGCTCACACTTTAATCGCCGAATTGCTTCGGAACATCCTGAGAAAACTTCAGTCACAAGGGGCAACAGTAGCGACAGCGGAGAGTTGCACCGGGGGTTTGGTGGCGACCATGCTGACGGAGTTGCCCGGTAGTTCGGCTGTTTTTGTTGGTGGCATTAGTGCTTACGCAAACGGGGTTAAGATTAGCATGCTCGGAGTAGGTCCCTCTGACTTGGAAAGGTTCGGTGCCGTTAGTGCTGAAGTAGCGCGCTCCATGGCGGCTGGTGCTCGCGACCGGCTAGGCGCTACCTATGCTGTTGCACTTACCGGCATTGCCGGACCCGACGGAGGCAGTCCAGGTAAACCAGTGGGTACAGTATATTGTGGCATAGCTTCACCTTTTGGTGAAGTGGTCACAAGGCTGACTCTTAGCGGTGATCGAGCGGCAATTCGCCGCGCAGCTGCCGAGTCGGTTCTGCAGCTTCTTGCTGATGCGATTAAAGATTGAAGCACTGTGGTCTGTAGCTCTTAGATCTTAGATACGAGTGGACCCATATTGGAGGCTAAAGTGCCAAAATTTTTTCTGAAGTTCGCGGCCGTTTGTCTTCTAGCAATTACCCCAGCGGTGGCATTAGGTAAGGACCTGAGCGTCGAAGAGCTGCGTGCGGCCCAGTCAAAAATGAAGTCCTCTGACGCTCTCACAGTCGATTTTGTGCAGACCAAGTACTCAGGGCTACGCGGTAAAAGCACGCGTCGCGAGGGCAGGGCGCTTTTTGTCAAACCCAACCTGTTTAAGTGGATGCTGCAGACACCGAGTAAAGAGTTCAAAATTTACGATGGCAAGTCTTTCTACGACTTCAGTCCTGACGCGGCCACCGCCAAACGCTATGCGCCAAACGGTGCGCAGGCGCAGGAACTTCGGCAGGTTATTGATCTAGTGCTTAATGTCGACACGTTGCTAAAACGCTACGATCTAGTCAAAGCTGAAGAGGTGGGCGACCTTATCAAGATCCGGCTCAGTCCAAAGAGCCCAGGGGACTTGGTCGGGATCGAGTTGCACTTTGCCAAAAAGGAAGAGTTCATTTCTTATCTAAAAATGGATTTAAACAATAAAAACTCACTGATTCATGAGTTTAAGAATCCAAGTCGGGCGGCTATTCCCGCGTCAGCGTTCGCTTTGCCAGCGGGTGTCAAAATTACTGATAGCATCTAAGGATATCCACGCAAATTGTCTATAGATCTGCCAGTGAATCAGCACTGGTCTGCAATTGTTGGCAATTATTCCTGTAAAGAGTTTACGCATTTTGACCGATGAGCGGTTTGGAAGTAGTCATGGTGACTACCAACAATTGCCCATCATTGGGATTACAGTCATTTAGGAGCAGCCGATGACTGACAAAGTGCGCTGGAGCGAGTTTGACAAGTTGCATGTCATTCGCAGGCTTCGAGAGCTGGTTGGTAAGTGGTGGAAGATACAGATTAATTTCACCGACACCAAGGGGCTTTTACGGGGTGTTCCCGAGGGCAAGTTCTTTAATCCTCTTAATCAAATTTGCCAAGCAGTGACTAGTGACGGCAAGGGCTTTGAGGCCTGCCGCGGCACGGCTAGGCAAACCACGGTAGAAACAACGCGCAGCAAAGACGCGCGCATGTCGCGCTGTCATGCAGGATTCTCAACCATTACGGTGCCGATCCGGGTTGAAGGCAAGTACATGGGTTGTGTTTTTGGCGACGGATTTCTCGTGGCCGATTCTGCGGACGAGCAAAAGATGCGGCTTAAGTCGTATCTAGCGCGTTCTTTTCCCGGACGAGAAGCAGAGCTCACGGCTCACGTTGAGTCACTTCCGGTGCTTTCGGAGAAAGACATCGCCTATCTCACAGAGCTGATTGAGATGGTAGTTGAAGAGATCATCGTCTCGCAAAAACGGGTGTTTGATGAGCAGGAAAAAGTCGGCGAGCTGAATAAAGAACTTGGAGCCCGTTATAGTTTTGACCGGATGATTGGTAAATCTGCACCAATGCAAGATCTCTATCGTCTGCTTGATCGTGTGTGCGACTCTGATGCCACGGTACTTATCAACGGGGAAAACGGAACTGGTAAGGAGCTGATTGCCAAAGCCTTGCACTACAACTCCCGCCGTAAAGATAAGAAATTTGTTGTGGTCAACTGCGGTGCATTTAACGAAAACTTGCTTGAGAGTGAGCTCTTTGGTCACATGAAGGGCGCCTTTACCGGTGCGATTAAAGACAAAAAAGGCCTCTTCGAAGAGGCGGATGGTGGCACGCTGTTTCTCGATGAGATCGGCGAGACATCGATGTCGATGCAGGTGAAGATGCTTCGGGTCCTTCAGGAGGGAACATTTACCCCGGTAGGCGCTACGGTAACCAAACGCGTCAGTGTTCGGATCTTGGCTGCGACCAACCGTGAATTGCAGAAGATGGTCAAAGAAGGTCAGTTCCGCGAAGATTTGTATTACCGCTTGAAAGTAATCAATTTGACCGTTCCTCCGCTGCGCGAACGCAAGGAAGATATTCCTCTACTAGCAGAGCACTTTCTGAAGAAGTTTAATAAAGAGCGCGGTCAAAGTAAATTGATTAGCAGCGGCACCTTGGAGCGTCTGATCAATCACGATTGGCCAGGTAATGTGCGCGAGTTGGAAAACGAAATTGAGCGAGCATGTGTACTTTCGTCTAACGAAGGCGAGATTCCACCGGACGTTCTCAGTCAGCATATTTACGAAAACGCGAAAAATAAGTATCCCGGCTACCGGATAGCGGGTCGTTTGAAGGATGCTCTCGAAGAGTTAGAAAAAGATATGATTCGCGAAGGCCTGGAACGCACGCGCTGGAACAAGTCAAAACTTGCAAAAGAGTTGGGCATTAGCCGAGCCGGTTTGATTATGAAGGTCGAAAAGTACGGCCTGGATAAGCGGACCATCTAAGGGAATGTGTAGGACTTAGTGACTAGTCTGGGAGGCCGCCTTAGCGGGGGCCTCCTGGCCTGTTGTGCTCTCAGCCACGGGCTCAAAAGGAGCTGATTTGCGCATGAAGGTCTCACAGGCCTCCGCCTTGCCCCAGACGCAACGTGGTCGGCCTTCGGCCGGAATTTCGATGCGGCACATAAGGCGAGGCTCACCCAGGCCCTGAGTTTCCACTTCGCGCAGGAAATTTAGCTTTTCAGGCTGCACGATTTTCTGCGTAACTTTGGTTTCGAGGATGAGTTTGCCGTCGGGTGCCACTGAATATGTGTCACTAACGAACTCGCCGCCACCGTAGTTACCTAAGGTCGTGCTGTAAACGCGCTTTGCTTTTTGATCGACGGAAGGCGCGGGCAATCGACTGAGCTCTTCGGAGAACTTGTATTTATTCTCACCGTTGTCGAATAGCCAAATTAGATAATACTTATTGCCAGGTTTGTAAGGCCAGCTTTGAGTCAGTCTAAGGTCGCCGTACTGATCAAAGTTATAGTCGATAAAGTCGACGATCTTGTCTTTCACATGATTCTTCTTCGGCACTAAGTCCCGCCAAATGAGACTGACTTTGTCAGCGGGCAGGTCCAAAGATTGGATTACTTTATTTGATTCTGGCTCAAGCACATCGATGGTGGACATGTTTGAACTAGCATCTTTCCACTTGAGGACAAATACATGAGGGCTCTGGACACCGTCTCTTTGTTGAAAGCGGTAACGGAGCTCAAAGGGGTCGTCGGCTGATAAGGCCAAGTTTGGCAGCGTTATTAGGCCGACTATGATTGCGGCGCAGCTATGAGCAAGGCGCATAGACATGATCCCCCTATGACAGCGGGCGATCAGTGCCCCGCTTTCTTGATCTTTTCCAGCTCGTGCGTGAGGGCGTGCTCGGTCTGGGGATTGAAATGCTCGATCGCCCGTCCTAGTTCGACGGCTGCTTCGAAATCATCACCAGTGATCACACCCTTCTCGTCGAGAAGTTGTTTTAGGCCTTTTATCGTGGCGAGAAATTGCTCGTGGCTTTCATGGTTTTTGGCCATCGACCCTTTGAGATTAAAGAGCTCGGTGCCGAGTTCCAAAACAGCGCGCTCCAGCATTTCCACTTTAGATTGCATTTTATCAGACATCGAGGACCCCTTGCCGAGACCGTGGCAGTGGCGAGAACAACTCTCCTTTTCTCGGCGTCTGGCAAATAATATTTAGACCTCCCCCTTGGGCGTGGCCTGTCGGCTCTCCGTCCATGGCGAAGATCTTTCTGCTTTTTCCCTATTATTCAGAATTAGACGGGTGCGCTGGTGGCACCGCCAGCACTACTGCTGGTTTGCCAAATAGATGTCCGGTCGACGATTGCTGAGCGCTGGTAGACGTCCCCGCACCTCCTGGATGACGCCGCTCGAGATGTTGGCAAAGCCGATTCCTGGAAAATCACCGGTATTACATAGTACGGTACCCCACGGGTCGACGACCAGCGAGTGCCCGTACGACTCTTTGCCGGGGCTATGCGTGCCTGTTTGGTTGGCCGCATAGATAAAGGCTAGGTTTTCTACAGCCCTAGCCCGCAGCAGCAACTCCCAGTGGGCACGTCCGGTAGCCAACGTAAAGGCCGACGGGACGGCTATGACGTCGACAGGCTCCTGCTCGCCAAAAAGATGGAAAAGCTGAGGGAAGCGGAGGTCGTAGCAAATGGATAGGCCGACTTTAAGTCCGTCGACCTTAAACGTTACGGGTCGGCTGCCCGGGATATATCCATCGCTCTCGCGGTAGCGCGGCAGGCCGTTTTCATCATTGAGATTAAAGAGATGAATCTTGCGATATTTAGCTAACAAGTTGCCGTCGCGACCAAATACGTAAGAGGTGTTGTACACCCTCTTTTGTCCTTGGGCGTTGATGAGCTTTTCGGCTGACTCTACGTCGCTACTTGGACGCTCACCGACGGAGCCTGCAAACAGAACGATTTTAAGCTCGCGGGCGAGATTAGATAGGGATTGATAGAGGGGGCCGCCCTCTACTTCCGCCATGTTATAAACTTGGTCGTAAGACCCCATATAGGGAAACATCTCGGGCAACTGCACCCAGGCAGCACCTTGCCCCGCTGCTGTGCGAACCATCGAGAAAGCTGTATCGATGTTGCGTTGCTTGTCGGCTGTAGTAGTCATCGTTACGACAGCGACTTTTATAGCTTCTTTTATCGATCGAGGGATATTCGCATCGGCCATCACGTGACTCCCTGATTGCGTTTGCCCCCAGCGAATTCATCTGAATTCAGTTGCTTTCATAGGGTCGGCAAAACGATGTGGCTATCGACTCCCATTAGAATAGTGATTAGTGCCACTCTGGTCCACATGCCGTTTCGTTCTTGGCGCCAATATTTGGCGCGCGGGTCATGATCGATAGCCGGGTCTAGTTCGTCGCGTCTCGGGAGCGGGTGCATAATGACAGAGTCGCGCCGCAGCAGAGGCAGATGCTCCTGCTTGAGGCAGTAGGCCCGGGTGTCGATCTTAGTCGCGCCGGCTTGGTCGTATTCATCTTGAACGCGCGTCATGTAGATAGCATCGGCAGCTTCAATTGCGGCAGTGAAGTTGGTGGTCTCTTCGAAGCTGACGTCGCGACTGCGCAAGAATTCCCGCAGATCATCGGCAATTTTGAACTCAGTAGGCGAACAAAAGATCAGCCGTGTGCGAGGATAGTTGGCTAGCAGTCGACTGAGCGAGCGGATGGTGCGGCCGCGCTTCAAATCGCCGACCATGCAGATAGTTTTGCCCTCGATACCTGCGGCTGACTTGAAGCTGCGCTGCAGCGTATAGATGTCGAGTAGTGCCTGGGTCGGGTGTTCGTCTGGGCCGCTGCCTGCATTGATAATGGGTACTGGCCGCGGCGTCGCGTCGAGTAGAGTGGCGACCCTGTCGGATAGCCCTGCGACTGGTGCGCGCATAACTATTAAATCAACGTAGCTGGCAAAGGTCCGAAGAGAGTCGTCGATAGATTCGCCCTTACGCTCGGAGCTGGTGGCGGTGTCGCGAATTTCAGAGGGCTTAATTCCTAAAATCGTGCATGCGGCTTGAAAACTCATGAACGTCCGCGTCGACGGCTGCGTGAAGTAGAGCATCGCTCGCCGATGCGGCAAAAGGCTCTGTAGATACATGAGCCCATCTTTAGTCTTGTCGAACTTTCGGATCTGATTAATCAGCTCGTACATATAATCGAGAAAAGCTCGATTGAATTGACTGGCGCTCAGGATATGTTTGGGCCGTTCAAAGCCGAGAGTTGCTTGCATGCGATCTCCGTGACTAAAGACACTCAACTGGACACAATCAAACAAACAATCAAAGAATCAGTGGAACACGACTCTGGCTTCGCCTTGTGCAGCCTTCACTTCGCCAATAGCACAAACAGGCAGATTCACATCTTTGCAGGCGGCGACGACGTCGTGCACGGCGTCTTTGGCTACGGCTGCGATCATGCCACAGCCAAGGTTAAAGACGGCCTCTAAATCGGGGACCGTGCTGCCGTGGTCTTCGATAAATTGACGCACCCAGGAGGGGATGGGCAAGGCGCTGAAGTCAATGTGACACGCGGTATCAGGCGGCATGACGCGGGGCACGTTGCCGGAGATGCCACCGCCGGTGATATTGGCCACGGCATGGATTGCCTTTGTTCCTAGCTTCTCAACCAACTCGGGCAGCTCGTGATAAATCCGCGTCGGAGTCATCAGTCTTTGCATGAGTTCAGTGTTGGGCTGCTTTTCCTTGGTCCATCTACGGATCAGGGAATAACCATTGCTGTGAAAGCCGCTGCTCGGGAGTGCGAGTAAGACGTCCCCTGGCTGCACGTTGTGAGCGCCTAGCATGGCTGCTCCATCGACAGCTCCGACGACAAAGCCGGCGAGGTCGAAATGGCGCTTTTCGTATAAACCTGGCATTTCTGCCGTTTCACCGCCAAGCAGCAGTGCTTGGCTTTGGCGGCAACCCTCTTTGATACCGGTCAGTACGTCTTTGAACTGAGCCTCATCGAGGGTGCCGGTGGCATAGTAGTCGAGAAAGAAAAGCGGTCTGCCGCCCACGGTATAGAGGTCGTTGACGCACATGGCAACTAAGTCTAAGCCGAGCCCGGTCAGGATGTTGGCTTCGATGCCGAGCAGGACTTTGGTCCCTACCCCATCGGTACTTGTGACGAGCAAGGGATCTTTTAGACCGGAAAAATTCGGGCGAAATAGCGCCGCAAATCCGCCGATACCTGACACTATGCTGCCGAACTTTGTCGTGGTGTTCCGTTTAGAGCCGTCACCGCCCTGCAGCCACTCTACTAGACGGTCGCCCTTATCTACATCAACGCCAGCTTGTTTGTAGAGATCAGGTTTGTTGGATTCGCTAGTCAAGGCAATCTCCTGTTACGCGGCGCATTTAACAGGAAGCCTACCTCTCGTCACTCGCCTCGCCTGTCGCCCTTCGGTGGGCTTATGCGATGAGGTTTTGAACAGCATGTCGTGGATCCGAATGCGTCACGAGGGCTTCCCCGATTAGGAAGACGTTATACCCGAGCGACTGCATCCTCTCAATATCAGCTCTGGTTTTGATGCCCGATTCGCAAACAAATAAAGCGTCGGGTTTTTCGCGCTGAGCCAGCGCAAGGAGGTCGGCGCCGCCATCGAGGTCGGTGCCAAATGTTCTTAAGTCTCTGTTGTTAATGCCAAAAATTGAGCCATCGGTAGTCATGGCCGCGGTTAATTCGCCGGCCGTGTGGCTTTCGAGGAGGGGTTCCATGCCTAGGCTACGGCCGACTGCGATGAAGGCGCTTAGCTCCTGGGCGGACAAAGGCCCAGACAGGAGCAGGAAACTGTCCGCTCCGTGGGCGCGAGCTTCGTAAATTTGGTACTCGGAAACGATAAAATCTTTGCGCAAGATCGGCAGATTTACTGCCTTGCGCACGGCGACTAGGTGCTGCAGATGGCCGCCAAAAAAATTCTCGTCAGTTAGCACTGAGATAGCGGCGGCGCCCCCTGCGGCGTAGGCCGTGGCCAAGCGGACTGGGTCGTAAGGATCTATCATCACGCCGCGACTCGGTGATTTGCGTTTGCACTCGGCAATAATCCTCGGCTTGTGTTTGGGGCTGAGTGCGTCCAGAAGTGAGCGGGCTGGCGGCGCTTTGTGCGCGAGTTTTTGGATTTGTTCTAAGGAAATTTTAGCCACCGCCGCAGCAACCTCGCGGCGTTTGTTGGCTAAGATTTCCTCGAGAATATCTGACCCTTTGGCGGCGAAAGTCGCAGCGTTTTCCTGAGATTTCTTAGGTTTTTCAGACATGGGTGTCACCTTCTGTGGCTAATTCGCGGGCACTGCCAAGCCAAGAGTGAAAGAAGTCGCGTGCTGCCTTCGAGACTATTTGCTGACGAGCCATGGCTATGCCGCTGCCTAGATCGGGAGCTAGTTCGGCCAGCCAGATGACGGCGCCGGCATTGAGCGCGACGGCCTCTGCTAAGCCGTGGTCTTTATGATCTAGAAGGTTTTGCAGTCTATTGAGATTGAACGCAGAGTCGCCGCCAATTAAATCCGCAGTTGTGGCTCTGACGCCCAGGCTGACTGGGTCTATGACCATTGAGCTAATGGCGCCGTTTTCTATATAAAGTGCGTCGGTAAGAGCAGACGGGCTTAGTTCATCTAGGCCGTCGCGTGCGTGGACGACGAGACCGCGGCGAATGCCAAGTTGTGAAAGAGCCTCTGCCATCGGCCGCAAATAGGTTGAAGCACCAACGCCGATAAGCTGATATTCAGGGGTTAGCGGATTCGCCAGGGGCCCGAGCAGATTGAAGATCGTGCGCACGCGCAGTTGTTTACGTACGGGGGCGACATGGGCCAGCAAAGGGTGGAAATTTGGCGCAAAGAAAAAGGTGAATCCAGTTTTAGCCAGCAACATACCAGCGGCCTCTGGGCTCAGTGTGCTTGGAAAACCAGCAGCAAATAATAAATCAGCAGACCCGCAACGGCTGCTTACACTTCGGTTTCCGTGTTTAGCGACGTGCGCGCCGGCGGAGGCCGCGACAATTGCGGCGGCGGTGGATAAATTGAAACTGTTGCTGCCGTCGCCACCGGTGCCGCAGTTATCTATAATGGGCCGAGTTGATTCGGGCACGGTGAGCTTAATCGCATGCCGGCGCAGCGACACGGCGCCCGCGTACAGTTCGCTACTGCCTTCGCCCCGGACGCGCCAGGCGGCAAGTATTGCCGCCACCTCTACGTCGCTCATCTGACCAGAGAGCATAGCGGCAAAAATTGCCTGGTTGTCGTCGGCGCTTAGCGGAAAGCCACTGAGTAAGCGGTCTAAAGTCGTTTGCATTGATGGCCCTTTAGTAAGTGAACCAATCTAATTCTTTCATAGAGAGGTGGTTTACGACCATGAGAAAACATAAATTCGGTGAATGGTGTGGTGGAGGCCACCAGTTGGAGTGAGTGTCTAAAGTTTTTTCACTTTGGGTCGATACAAGGACATGCACTCACTTTTAGAGGGTTCGATGATGCGTCGCACGATGTTTGCATTGTTGATGTTAATCAGCATTAGTTTTAACGCTGCGGCGGCAGACCTAAGCCCGACGTGGAGTGAGATCAACGAGCAGGCTCAGCCGCGAGTTTATAGCGTCGAGCGATTTATTACTTCTGAAGGTGATTCGGCTTTGGTCGTGATTGGCGCCGGGCTAGGTAGTGGGATTGTGGTTGGGACTCAATTTAAAACCTACCGTCTCTCGGTGAAGGGGCGTCCGATCTGGGTAGAGACGGGCCACTTACGTGTTACGGAAGTGCAAGAGGGAGCGATCATTGCCGAGGTAGACGGGCGCGGCTCTTCTTTGGCCAAGGCTCTCTTCCCTAAATTTCAGAATCTGATGGTGGGTGACGTGGCTGTAGTGCAGCGCTTCAACTTCAGTCGCCGCCAGCAGTTAACGCCGTCTTTAACACTAAGCTACACGGAGCTCTTTGCTGATCCCAAAGCTAATCCGACGACTTTTGAATTGAAGCCCGAAGGGATCGAGCAGATCCGCGAAGCCGCGAAGGCGTTTTCTGCAGCAAGGCTGTCACTACTCATGATCGAAGGCTATACCGACCATGACGGCCCATCCAACATCAGTCAGATTGAGTCGTATCAGCGGGCGATGGCCATCAGGCAGATACTCATCACGGAACTAGGCTTTGATGAAAAGCGTGTGGTTGCTGTTGGCTACGGCGAGGCTGAGCCCATCGCCGGTGGCATGGCTCCCGGCCACGTCGAAGCCAATCGCCGGATCATCTTAAAAGTAGTTCCGATGCCGCACTGAGTTAAGTGCCGGTGGTTGATTGCGTGTTGGGCCCGTGATACCACGGGTCCGACGCATTTTTGCGTCAATCGCGTCAATCACGTCAATCACGTCAATCACTTGGAATTGAAGAAAAGTGCCAGAGCTACCCGAAGTCGAATCATTAACGCAGGCGATCAAGCCAGTCCTTGAGGGTAGCAGATTAGCAAAGGCTACGTTTTTGCGGCCTGATTTGCGTGCGCCTATTCCGGTCGAGGATTTTTGCGCGTTACTTGTCGGCCAGGTTATTGAGAGTGTGTCGCGGCGCTCCAAGTATCTTTTGATTAAATCACGCAAGGGTTACGGCATTTTTCATCTAGGAATGACGGGCAGAATCCTAGTACAGAGTTCGGCAACACCCAGTGTGCCGCACACGCATGCAGTATTTACGGTAGCTGGCGCAAGCGGTGAGATAACTTATCTGCATTTTGTCGACCCAAGGCGTTTTGGCCGCATTGATTGCGCGGCTGTCGACGACCTAGCTAAACATCCGCTTTTTGTTGATCTAGGACCGGAGCCACTCGACTGCCGTGATCTTGGTGAGCGTTTATATAAGCTTAGTCGTGGGCGCAAGACGCCGGTTAAGGTCTTTATTATGGACGCTCACATAGTGGTAGGGGTGGGTAATATCTATGCGAGCGAATCATTATTCCGGGCCCAGATACATCCTGGGCGTAAAGCGGGCTCAGTGAGCCGGGCTAATTATGAAAAACTCGCAGCCACTATTAAAGATACGTTATCAGATGCTATTGCCGCGGGTGGTACGACCTTCCGGGACTTCCAGACACCAGACGGAAATCCAGGTTATTTTGCCGTTTCGCTAAACGTCTACGGCAGGGCTGATGAACCGTGCAAAAAGTGTGGCTCTGCAGTTCGCCTGATCCGCCAGAGTGGGCGCGCCACGTATTTTTGTGCATTTTGTCAAAAATAAAGTTCTTTAAAAAAACCTACTAGACTCAATATATTCCGACGACACGTTAAAATAATTTTTAGTATTAACGCTAATGTATTCTTTTCAATTGTCGATTGATGCAATGTTGGTTGTCGGTTAGTAGTTCATAAGGAGCTTTTCATATGGGTCTCAGGATAAGAACAAACGTAGCGTCATTAAGTGCACAACGCACCCTTGGTAACTCGACATCGGCCCTCGAAGACAACATCACCAAGTTGTCGAGCGGCTACCGGATCAACAAGGCTGCAGACGACGCCGCCGGTTTGGCCATATCTGAGGGGATGAAGGCGAGTATCCGCAGTCTTGACCAGGCTAAGCGCAACGCCAACGACGGCGTGTCCTTGGTACAGGTCGCTGAGGGTAGCTTCAACGAGGTGTCGAACATCCTCGTCCGCCTCCGCGAACTCGCGACCCAGGCTTCCTCCGATACCATCGGGAATAAAGAACGATCCTTTGCCAACCGCGAGTATGTGCAGTTGGTAAACGAAATCGACCGGATCAGCAACACCTCGCAGTTTAACGGCTGGCCATTGCTCGGCGGCCAAGAGGCTCTGCCAGACGCCGAGATGTTCACCATCCATGTGGGTCTCGGCTCCGGGCTCAAAGAAAACACCGACACCTTGCGGATCGGCGTCGAGCAATTAAAAGTCGATGTGAAGTCCCTCGGCCTCGGTACTGAGGCGGAAGTTGGGCCAGTGAATCCCGGCGATCCCTTTTCTCGGGAGACTGCGGCACAAAAACTCGATACCATCGACAATGCGCTCGAGAAGGTTGCGTCCAACCGCTCTTACCTGGGTGCTCAACAAAGCCGACTCAACTCGACCATTAACAACCTAGGGGTTCAGATCGAGAACCTCAAATCCGCTAACAGCCGAATTCGCGACGTCGACTTTGCTTCCGAAACAGCATCGCTCACGCAGAACAAGATCCTTCAGCAGGCTGGCATGTCAGTGCTGGCTCAGGCGAATCAAGGTCCGGAAATTGCTCTGGCCTTGCTACGCTAATAGCCAGGGCCTTGGTGGGCGCGAAGGTATACCTGTGTCGCTTGGACTCGGTTTACTTTTGCTACCACTGGGCGGCTTAGTCTCAAGTTGGCTAATGTCCATTACTGTTAATATTATCAATGTATTAATTCGATATCGCGGACATCTCCCTGTGCTGGCACCACCTTTGCATTAAGGCTTTTGGGCTTAGTTAACGGTGAGGCATAAGGAGGTTCCGCGATGTTGAACGTGTTAAAAACCGACTACTGTGACGAGATGATTGTTGCTCCAGTTACGTTTGAGTTTGGAATGACACTTGCGGATGTTGAAAGAGCCGTTATTATGGAAACCCTTAAGCGGCAAAATTTTAATCGCACACGCGCAGCGCGGGTGCTTGGGATCGGTATTCGGACTCTGCAACGCAAGCTCAAGCAGTACGGCTCCCAGTTAGGTGTACACACCCTCATCGATGCCTGAGCTGCAAGGGGTCCGGGCGTCTAGCCGAGCTTTAGCCGCAGCATTATCCACAAGTTATCTACAGGTGGATAAATATCGACATTCGACAACTTGCGGTTGACTTGGCTGAGCCACAAACATATAAACGGCGCTTCATAGGTCTGTAGCTCAGTTGGTTAGAGCGCTACCCTGATAAGGTAGAGGTCCCCGGTTCGAGTCCGGGCAGGCCTACCATAATTTGGCTGATTGCCGGCTTGCCCCGCATCGGCCAATTTTATTTTTAACTATGTTTTCAGGTACCTAGCAACCACGGCAACCTCATGACAGCAGCAACTGCAGGTCGTCGAAGGTGAGGCTGCCGAGGACGCTGTTTTCGGCCGACACGACGGCATCGGCCAGGTCACGCTTCTTCTCTTGAAGAGCGAGGATTTTTTCCTCGACCGTGTCTTTGGCGATCAGCCGGTAGGCGAAGACTGGTTTGGTTTGACCCATGCGGTGAGCCCGGTCAATCGCCTGTGCCTCTGCTGCCGGATTCCACCAAGGGTCGAGAATAAAGCAGTAGTCGGCGGCAGTCAGGTTTAGGCCCAGGCCGCCGGCTTTAAGGCTGATCAAAAACAGAGGCACTTCAGGATCAGTTTGAAACCGCGTCACCCTAGCCTCTCGGTCTCGCGTCCTTCCATCTAGATACTCGTAGGTGAATTTTTCTCGGCCGAGGCGCTCACGCACCAGAGCGAGCATGCTCGTGAACTGGCTGAAGACTAGAGCTTTATGACCGCTTTCGATCACCTCGCGCAGCTGATCCAGGAGGGCGTCCAGTTTCGCACTGGACTCGTGACTGCGAGTTTTATCGATCAGGCCAGGGTGACAGGCGGCTTGGCGCAGCCGCAGCAGAGCTTCGACCACATGTATTTTGGAGCGCTTCATGCCCTGCTCTTTGACGGTCTTGGTGAGCCTGGCGCGGTAGTGATCGCGCAGCTCGTCGTAGAGACGGCGCTGCTGTGGTTCGAGGCTGCAATATATGGTTTGCTCGGTTTTTTCGGGCAGATCTTTTAGGACTTGCGCCTTGGTGCGGCGGAGAATAAACGGCCGGAGAGCCCGGGCCAGTAATGAGGCAAATTTCAGTGCATCTTCCGGCGTCTTTTTGGACATGGTGCTGAACAACGAGGTGCTGAGCATGCCGGGGTTGAGAAATTCAAAGATTGAAGCAAGGTCACCGAGGTGATTTTCGACGGGTGTTCCCGACAGCGCTAGTCTGTGGTCGGCTTGGACGAGACGAGCTGCTTTAGCGGTTTGTGCAGCATCATTTTTGATGGCTTGGGCTTCATCGAGAATCGCGTAGTCGAACTCGACCGAGCACAGCTTTTCGATGTCGCGGCGCAGCACTCCGTAGGTGGTGATGATGACATCATAGTCACTGAGGCTGTCCCAATTGTCATGACGGTCCGCAGAGGCGAAATCAAGAAGGCGGAGGTCTGGACAGAAACGCTGCGCCTCCTTTAGCCAGTTGTGGACCAGGCTGCGCGGGACGATGACGACGCTGGGTTTGCGCTTGCGCTTAGTGTTAGCGCAGCGCTGCTGCAACATAGCTAGGACCTGAATCGTCTTACCAAGGCCCATGTCGTCGGCCAGACAGCCACCAAAGCCGTACTTGCTAAGGAAGTTAAGCCAGCCTAGGCCTTCGCACTGATACTCGCGCAGCGACCCTTTAAAGGCAGCGTCAGGTTGCTGTGGCTCGATCCCATTAAAGGCCTTAAGTCGGTCACGCATCGCGGCAAATTTGCTGTCGACGTCCACCGCCGGCAGACCATCAAGCAAGGCGTCTAAAAGGGCGCCTTGTGGATGCGTAAAACGGATGCCGTCATCGATTCGTTTGCCCATGTCGGCAATGGCGCCAAACTTTTTCAGCCACTCCGTTGGCAACAGTCCGAGGCTTCCGTCACCGAGCTTGATAAAGTTATCACCACGCTCTAGTGCTGCGATTAGGGCCGGTAGTGTCGCTGTCTGGCCACCGAAGTTACAGGTCGCTCCAACGTCAAACCAGTTGATGCCCGAAGATACGGTTGCCGCAAAATTACCCGATTGACGCAGACGCCGACCTTCGGCCTCGACCGACCACCCCAGATCACTCAGCGCCTTAACTAAGGCGGGCAGTTCAGCACTGGCAAAGCTGACGTCGACACCAGCTTTGTTTGCTGACGTAGCGTGTAGTATTTGCGGCTGCTGCAGAAGTTGTTCAAACAACTTTAATTCTGCCGAGGCGTCACGCTTGTGAATGATTTTAGCTTGGTTATCCACCCAAGATGAGCGTCCCTCGCTACGACTCAGCGTTATGCCGTCGTACTGGTAGTTTACCTTTGCCGTTAATTGGCCCGGACCTTGGCTGGCGCTGGCCGCCATAATCGAAAGTCTAGGCGTTGGAGTGCCCGTCTTCGTTTGCCATGTCGTAGACTCTGGCAATTCAATGCGCGGACAAAGCGGTAGCCGCGTTAACGTTTCGACAAAGCGGTCTAGGTCTGCTTGAGGAATCATCACTGGACCCTGTTCGCGAAGGCGCGAGATCCAAAAAAACTCGTCGTTAGATAAAGCCGGTATCCGCCCTAGATCTTGCTCATGCATCACTAGGCCGGAGCGGAGCACAAGCTTGGGTGTGGTCACCGTCATGAGCTCGGCGCCACGGCGAAATCGCCCCGTAAGGATCCAGGGTTGGCCAGTGCTCTTAGAACCAGAATTTGCTGCCTTCGCGGCAGTGACGGCTAACTCGAAAATCCAAGCATCGTTGCAGCTGTAAGTCAGCGGGGCCGCCGCTGGCCGCGAGTCGTTGAATTCGATGAAATAAAATCGACCAGTTGCAGCCAGTTTAGGCAATAAAACGTCGTAAAGTGGCGGACTGACTTTAAACAGGTCATGGGCCGGTGCCCAGTATGGATCTTCGTAGTAGTAGTCGTAATAAGACGAGGACTTCGTCTGGGCCTGCCCACCAAACATGAGAGAGATAATTTCTTGATCGGCCGGGTGATCTAGTGTTTCACTTTGGATGCGCGACAATTTAAACGGCTTGGCGACTCCCCAGCTGCCGTTAACACGCGTGTGACGCTGAAATAAGTTGATCGTCAATTCGCCTTGAGCTTTCGTTCCGTTCAAATGTAGGCCGTACAAAAGCTCGCTATGCTTGGTCGTGGACGGTATGGATTCCTCGCGCGTGACGTCATTGATACCGCGCCTTGAAATGGCGTCGGCATCTTCGAGTAGCTTCTCCCAGTGGACGCGGTTGGTGGTCAATGACTCAACGCTCGGCTCTATTCTTTGAGCTCGGGTTGGCGCTCGGTTAGGAAGGAACGGGTATGCGGCGCTGTCAAGCGCCGCGTCCTCTTCGACGTACCAGTCGTCGGTGTCTCCGCCGTCGTCATCATGGTCTTCGTCATCATGATCGCCGTCTTCGTCGCAGCCAAATTCAATGTCGAGGACACCTTGGTACCGTCGTACTGTGCCGCCCCAGCGGTGATTGTCAGCAAGTAAGACAAGCGCCCAAATGTGCTGACACAGTTTCTGTCTATTAAAGAGGGCGCAGTCGCAGTCGGCGTGAAGATGATCATCGTCACTGCTTTCGCCGCAGAGCTTCAGCTTAACGCAGGCACTGTCGCCACCTTCGACGGAGCCGGTGATCGAGTCGTCGTCGAATTTGATCACTTTGGCTAAGTCGCTCTGAACGAAGGTCTCACCGAGCATCCGGCTGGACTTGCTAAAAAGCGTCGAGGTTTTTTTGGCTAACACTTCAATAATCCAGGAATTTTGTTGGTTAAGGAGCGCCTTTTTTCCGGCGAGTTGCTAAGATTAAACCGAAATCATAATGAAAAGCAGCGACATTCTGAATGTCGCCAACGCGAAGGCTATAGGGATACCACCTAGCGATGACTATTCAGACATTCATCTCTATCATTATACCCTGTTACAACGAGGGGGCGCGTATCGGTAAATTACTAGCCGATTTCGAGCAGCAGCTCCAGCATGAGCCAAATGTCAGTGTGCTGGTTGTCGATGATGGATCGCGTCAGGATCACCTGAGCGAAGTCGAGCGACTCGTGTTGCAGGCTCAACAAAACATGTCTCGCATCAGTCTTTATAAGAAGCCTAAAAATGGTGGCAAGGGCAGCGCCATTGCTGCTGGATTTAGCCAAGTATCAACCGACGTCGTTGGGTTTCTCGATGCCGACGGCTCTGTTTCTGCTGCGGAAGCACTGCGTGTCATTAAGTCACTCGATCAAAATCATCAAGTCGCTGGCGTCATCGCATCACGAGTGAAAATGCTCGGCCACAGTGTCGAACGAAAACTGAGTCGTCACCTCGTTGGTCGGGTATTTGCGACCATCGTCAGTATGATGTTTGATATCCCGGTATATGACAGTCAGTGCGGTTGTAAATTTTTTCGCAGATCGGCTGTGCAAAATTTACTGCCGATTATCACGTCGCAGACTTGGACTTGGGATACTCAACTTGTGATTCTTGCCTATCGTGCTGGGCTTAAAATAACGGAGTGCCCAGTCTCGTGGACCGAGGTTCCGGGCTCGAAAGTTTCAATGGTGACGGATCCGATTAAAATGCTGCTGCAGCTTTTGGATTTTAAAAAGTCGCTAGGGCCGTCCGTGCATAAATCGACATGCAGTAGTTGACTGGCTAGATGTTAGGTGCTGATTTGCAATTAAGCTTTCGCGGGAGATGGCTGCGCTCATGACGGATTACCACAGTGAATTTTTGGTGAAACCAAATGCGAAGGTCAAATTCAAACAACTTGATCCATCGGCGCGTGATGGTTTTGATTCAAATAAATCGGCCGAGGCCGAGACGCAAAAGTATCTGGAGCAACTTTTTAAGATCCAATATCTGATGTACTCCGAGGGTAAGCATTCGCTTCTCATCGTACTTCAGGGTCTAGACACGGCCGGTAAAGACGGTGTCATCCGCCACGTAGTTTCGGCGTTCAATCCACAGGGCTGTAACGTCACTTCATTTAAAGCTCCCACCTCGGAGGAGTTGGCGCATGACTTTCTCTGGCGCGTCCATCAGCATGCACCCCGCAAGGGCTCGATCGCTGTCTTCAACCGCTCTCACTACGAAGACGTCTTGGTGGCGCGCGTCCACAAGCTGGTGCCGGAAAAATTGTGGTCCGAGCGGTATAAGCAGATCAATGATTTCGAAAGACTGCTGGCGCTAGAAAACAACACTACGATTTTGAAGTTTTTCCTCCATATCTCGAAAGACGAGCAGCTGGCCCGCTTCAAAAAGCGCCTGGATGATCCGGCTAAGCATTGGAAGATCAGTGAGGCTGACTATAGCGAACGAGACTACTGGGACGCCTACATGGATGCGTTCGATGATCTACTAGAGAAGACCAGCACTGAACATGCGCCGTGGTTCGTCATTCCTTCGAATCACAAATGGTTCCGTGATTTGGCGATTGCGCAGATCATCGCCAAGTCCCTGGCGAGTTTAAACATGGCGCAGCCCGCACCGACAGTTGATATTGAGCAGATTCGCAAGAAGTATCATGCGGCGGCAAAGGGGTGACGAGGGGGGATTTGGTGGTCGTTAATGCCCCCAATAATCCACCCAGATTGTATTTTTAGCCCCCTTAATATACAATCAAGATGTATAAAACCTGGGGTCTTTTTCCTGTATGCGCCGCAATGCCCTGAAACAACTAGATATTTGGTTTTCCTCTCCTCGCCGCCGGCCTCTCATCATCCGCGGAGCGCGGCAGGTAGGTAAGTCGACACTTGTCCGCATGTTTGCGGAGGAGCATGATTTGGAGTTGCTCGAGGTGAATCTCGAGCAGCATGCTTATCTGCAGCCGCTGTTTGCGTCGTTGGATTCAGGAAAGATTTTAGATGAACTCGCTATTCTAGCGGGCAAGGTCTGCGGCCCACGCACTCTCCTCTTTTTAGACGAGATTCAAACGATACCTGCGGCGTTGGCAGCGCTGCGTTACTTTTTTGAGCAGCGCCCTGAGTTGCCAGTGATATGTGCGGGCTCGCTTTTGGAATTGGTATTGCCGACCATAAACGTTGCTATGCCGGTTGGACGCATCGAGTATTTTCACCTCGGCCCGTTGACGTTTTCTGAATTTGCGGCCGCCCTTGGTGATGAACTTGTGCATCAGAAGTTAGCATCCTACCGAATTGGTGCAGAATGGTCGGATGCACTGCATCGCCGGGCAAATAGACTATACGACCTATTCGTCAAGGTTGGTGGCATGCCTGAAGCAGTGGCGACTTATATACAAGCGCCGGAGCATGGTTTGGGATGGAGGCAAGCTCAGCAGCGCATTATCGATACCTACGGCGCTGACTTTGCAAAATACAGGTCGCGAGGGCAGTGGGTGCCGGTTCTGCAGCAGGTATATCGGCGGCTCCCAAGCACTATCGGACATAAGGTCAAATATAGTGAACTAGCTCCAGATACTCGCATTGAAAAGGCCCACCAAGCCGTCCAAATGCTGATTGATGCCCGTATCATTTTAAGAGCAGCGCATACGGCACCACCGGCTCCGCCACTAGCCGCGAATGCATCGCATAAAGTTTATAAACTTTACTGGAATGATATAGGCCTGCTGGGCAGGATGGTGGGTGGGCCGATGGACCCAGCGATATCAGCGGAACAATTTGTGGCTCAGCATTTAGCTGATTTTTCTGCACCGTACGAAGAGCCAGCGCTTTTTTATTGGCTCAGAGAAGGTCGTGCGGACAATGCCGAAATCGACTTTCTGATGCAGCATGCAGAGGAAACGGGGATCAATATCGTACCGGTCGAGGTCAAATCTGGATCCAGTAAGCGCATGCGTTCGTTGCAGCTATACTGCGAAAAATATCAACCAAAGATGGCTTTGCGTTTCTACGACGGCCCACCAGTTCGCGAGACTTGGGGCGCCACGGCGTTAGTGTCTCTCCCTATATATATGGCAGCTTACTGCAATCTTTTTATAAACTCAGGCGCTTAAAAATATTCTCTGGGATGCTGCGGATGATGAGCATGATCCACCGCCAAAACCAGGGAATATATACTATATCGTCGCCGCGACTGATGGCGTGCACGATCGCTTTACCGACGGCTTCGGGACTAGCCCAAAGTGGACCCTTTTTAAATTCGCTGGTCATCGGTGTGTCGACAAAACCCAGGCGCAAATCTACGACACTGACCCCAGATGAACATAGCCGGTTGCGTAGTCCGCTGAGAAAAATAGCGAGCGCGCCTTTTGCCGTGCCGTACACGTAATTGGTCTTGCGACCGCGGTCGCCGGCTACCGAAGTGATGACGGCAATGGTGCCAGATTTTTTAAGCTCAAAGTTATTTGCGAGTAGCGTCAGTAAAGACGCTTGGCTGATAAAATTACTATTGAGAATCTGCATCGTGGCTGCGACGTCTTTTTGTGCTTCAAGCTGACTGCCGAGCTCGCCATGGGCGATCAGCACGGTGTCTAGGCCACCAAGTTTCGTCTCTGCCGTTGCTATGAGTTCTGCATGCCGACTTGTCTCGGTTAGATCACTTGCTAAGCTAAATACGGGGGCTTTGGCGCGGACCTTTAGGTCGAGCTCGGTTGCCGCTAGTTTCGCTGGATCTCGACCGACTAAATAGAGGGCGTGGCCCTGCTCCGCAAGGATCCGAGCTACGGCTCTGGCTATCGCAGAGTTGGCGCCTAAAATGAGTACTTTTTTCACGGTGACTCCATCACGCGGCGCCAGAAGCTTGAGGAAAATCTGGGGTCCACATATTTGGAAAATTCCTCCCACCGGGGGAAGAAGTGTTTAAATGACGAGCTACTCATGCGGGCGTCTTTCGCCGGATAGACGCTACCGCGCGCGCCTAAAGTAATGGCGTCTAGTCTATCGAATAGGCGCAGCACATTCTCGCCAGTATTTGGGAAGTCTAGAGCCAGCGTCACTCCGGGCCTGGCAAACGACAGCATGCCCAGTGATGGTCGGCCGCCGAATGTTTTCAGAACTGCAAGAAAAGACCCAAGGCCTGCCTTGGCAATCTCACTGAGGATCTCGCGGATGGCAGCCGTCCTCTCACTAAATGGCACGACGCATTGGTACTGATAAAAGCCGGCTTTTCCGTAAATCCTGTTCCATTCGTTGACAGCATCCAGTGGATAAAAGAACGGATCGTAGTGCACGGTGGACGTGACGCGCGGCTGTCTTTGTTTGTTGTAGTAAGCGAAATTAAATGCCCGAACCGACCAAGGATTTATGCTGCCAGCAGGCAGATCGAAAGGTACTCGAGATTTGCGCGAGGAAGCCTCCGGCAGTGATCCGATGTCTGCTGCCGCATGATTGCCGCGGATGAAGAGCCCGCGTCCGAGAGACGATTTCTGCGCCAAGCAATCAATCCACGACACGGTGTAGGCGTAGTCTCGTTCAGATTCAGACGAGAGGGCGAAGAATTCGTCTAGATTACCGAACTTGATGACTTCTTGCGTGATGGCGGCGTTTGCGACTGGCTTAAGTTGAAACTCTGCCCAAGTGATTAGACCGGTTAAACCTAGGCCACCTATGGTGGCTAGGAACAAGTCGACATTCTCTATGTTTGAGCAGATGAGGCGGCTGCCGTCAGACCGAAGCAGTTCAAAGCGGCGCACAGAGTGAGCGAAGGTGCCGTCACAGTGATGGTTTTTACCGTGGACGTCATTGGCGACGGCACCACCGACGGTGACGAATTTCGTTCCAGGTGTCACGGGTAAGAACCAGCCTTGAGGCACGATCAGAGCGAGAATCTCGGCCAGAGATGTCCCTGACTCGCAGGTAAGTAAACCCGACGTTTTGTCGAAGTACATGAAGCGGTCTAGGCCCCGCGTGAGCAGAAGGGTGTTACCGTCGTTTAGACAACTATCCCCGTAGCTCCGACCGAGGCCGTAGGGAAGCACTGTACGTGTCGCGTCGACTGGTAGCGCTAGCGTAGCGTCCCTCCAGGTGAGGGCGACGGCATCTTGCTGCTTTGGTCGAGGCACGCGCCCCCAACTTTCAAACGTAGTCATCGGTGTTTCTCAAATCGCCAAAGCCAAAATGCCTGCAATCAATATCGCGACGATCCAGCTGTCTCGATCTCGGACAGCAAATACGACCGGATCGTCGTGAAGATCACCGCGCTGCGCGAGCAGCCAAACGCGGGAGGACCAGTAAAGAAGAATCGGCGCAAGCAACCACAGGTAGTCCGGGCGCGAATATAGTGCGGCCACCTCGCGGCCGTTTAAATACAAAACGCAAACTAAGATGGCCAAAAACGAGCTTGCCACCCCAGTCACGAAGACCGCCTGTTTGTCGTTAAACGAGTAACCGCGGCCTTCGACGTGGTGACTGCCCTTGCCGCGTAGGAGTTCGGTGTAGCGCTTGACCATCGCTAGGCCGAAAAAGAAGAAGATAGAAAAAGACAGCAGCCACTGCGACACCGGAGTATTTGCAGCAGTGCCACCGGCTAAAATTCGTAGCGTATAAAACCCAGCCAAGGTCACTGTGTCGATTAGAACGATCTCTTTAAGCCGCAACGAATAGGCGACGTTTAGAAGGAAGTACATACCGAGATAAGCTTGTGTTTGTCCGCTCAGCGGCAGTGAAATCAGCGCCGAAGCTGCTAGGAGCAGCGGCATCATTAGGAATCCGGTTTTAATGGACAGATCGCCGCTGGCGAATGGCCGCCGGTTTTTGGAGTGATGGGCGCGGTCGGCGTCGACATCCAGCATGTCGTTCATCACGTAAACGGCGGAGGCTAGGAGGGAAAAGGCGGCCGCGGTGATCCAGGCGCCGCGCCAGCGCAGTTTCTCTAGAAAGTGATGACCAGCCAGGAGCGGCAAAAAGACGAGCGAGTTTTTCGACCACTGAAATACCCGCATTTGTTTCAGGATCGTTTTTAGCCGATGAGATTTTCTCTGAATAATTTCATGATCGACACCTAAGCGACGGAGATCTCGCGCGACACTAGGTGCGGGATTGATCGCGATGGCCTTTGCGCTTTGTTGCCAAAGCACGAGATCGCTACGCGAGTCGCCAATGTAAACGAAGGGTTTGTCGCCAAGGCGAGACTTTATCGCGTCGAGTTTCTGTTGTCCCTTCAAGTTGACGACACTGGTCGCAATGACGCCGTCGAAGCAACCTAAGTGCTCGGAGATACAGTGGACCACACTTTCGTGGGAGGCTGAGGCCAGAATGACTTTTTGGCCTTTATTGTGCGCACTTTCTATCAGTTTTAGGACGTCTTGCTGGTACGGTAATCGGCTTGGGTCAACCGAGGTATTGTTGGCTAATTTTTGCTTAAAGCGCGCGCGACCACTGAGTAGCCAAAAAAACAGCAGCGGAATTTTTTGCGGACTTGATTTAACGAGCCGTAGAACCTGCTCAAATATTAGATCAGTGCGCACCAGCGTATCGTCAAGGTCCACAACAAGTGTCGTTGTGGGCGCGTCGGCAATTGATACGGGAGGTGTTGCTGCAACGTCGAGTTTATGCGCGAGCAATTTAGGTGAACCCCTAGAGTGAGAGGCCGGTAGGTAGTGATTAAATTATACACAACCTATCGGGGTCAGGCACTTAGGCTAAGTTGCTGAAATCGCGAAATCGGCGATTTTAAATGTATGGGGTCAGGCACTTCGGCTAAGTTGGCGAAATCTCGACCTCTGTGCTCGTGTGGTCAAATACTGGTCTCACTAAGTAAACTTTGTCGCCCGCAATGTCCGTCCATGTCGTTGGCATTTTAAAAGGTGCGGCGCTAGTTTCAGCTCATGCCGAGATCAAGACGAAACATCATTGCTGGCGCTCCCTACCATGTTCTGAACAGGTCGAACGGACGCTTTGCGATCTTTGGTAGCGACGACAGTTATCGCAAGTTTTGTCGCTTGCTCGATCTGGCTGCGTCTAAGTACGAGATGCGCATCGTAGCTTTCTGCATTATGCCCAATCATTGGCATATGATACTGAGACCAAATGACGCAAAGCAGCTCTCACAGTTTATGTTTTGGCTTTGCAATACTCACACTCGCAGATATCACGTAGCGCATGAGAGCGTTGGTCAAGGACCCCTGTATCAGGGACGGTATAAGGCCATGTTGCTTGCTGACGACCGGCAACTGTGGACGGCTTTGCGTTACGTGGAAAGAAACGCGCTGACCGCTAAATTGACGACTTCAGCTGCAGCCTGGCCATGGTGCTCAGCCTCTGCAGTGGGTCAACGGCTGGTTAACCTAAATTTTGAGCCATGCCAGATGGCAGCCGATTGGCAACAAAGTTTGGATGCGCCGATGACGGCGTCGGAATTCGACAAATCAGCGACTTAGCGAGAGTGCCTGACCCCCTCGATCCGCTCGTCTAGGTCAAAATCATCACCATCGATTACGGGCACAGCCTTGGCCTTTTCGAGCCATTCGAGTTGTGCTTTCTGCGTGGTTATCTTGTCTGCGTTGGGTCGAAACTCAAGAATCCGTGCCATCGTGACATAACCAACAGTCGATTTAGGCCACCTTTCCGTCAGGGATCGTGCCAGACGCTCGCCCTCGGCGAAGTCTCCAGCAAGGCAGCATAGTTCAGCAAGTTCGGCGGTGAAGGCGCAGACATTTGTCGGATCCTCGTCGGTAAACTGCGCGAGGTACTCTTTGATAAATTTGATGCCGCGCTCTGCATAGGTCTTGTCACCTTGTGCCGCATTGACAAGTTCTGTGGAAAGGTCAAACACCCAGTGAGAGAAGAATTGCTCGCCGTCAAAAACTTCGTCAATAGCACTGGGAACGCGCATTTCCGCGGTGAAGACTGGCTTGAACAGTTCCCAGGCTGCTAACCAATGGGTGCAAGCCTTGGCGCTGTCGCTGGGATGTTTGTATCCCTTTTCCATGAGCTTGTTGATGGACTGAGTCACACCAGCGTCGATGCTTTGATGATGTGATTGGGCATTGTTAGTCTCAATTGTGGCAGCCTTACCGAGGCAGCATTTTTTGTATTTCTTGCCGCTGCCACATGGACAAGGGTCGTTGCGTCCAACATCCCGATTCTCGTTGAGGTGAGGGATAGCGGGCGCTGCCACCACCCTCGTGGTGGATTTTATAGGGGGCTCGTACTCAGGTGATACTGGTATTTCGGGAATAATCTTCTTGGGATTGGGCTTTGGTTGATTCTCGAGCCAGAAACTCCACCACTCCATTTCCTCGATTGGATCGTCGATCAAATCATATAAGCCATCAGCCTGAAATGCTTCCAGAACCTGGTCAGGATTTTCGGCTAAATTCTCTTCAGCCTCAGCAAGAGAGATGACCGAGCTGTCGACGTAACCACCGGCATAGGCATTTCTGATTTCGGGCAGGAGTTCGGTGCCATGAATGGTCACGCTGTCGCAGACTAGACTGGCTAATACCACATACGACTCGTCCTGATGGAGGTCGAAAAAAAATTGTTTGAATGCCAAGATGAGATCATTGCGGCTGATCATTTTATTTTTAAAAAGTAACAGGTAGGTGGTGATGGCAGCGCTGCGTACGTAGCCATCTAGCGCCTTGTTTAGGGCGACCTTGTTCAGCGCGGCGAAGTCGCCGGTAAAAGTTGAGGCAAGGTATTTGGGGAGTCCATCGCTTACCATGTCTGCAAATAATTTGTCGGTGACTTCTTCTGATAGGGAGCAGACATCAATGAGCGAATTGAATGCCTCTTGAGCTCTCAATTTAGATAGAAGATAAATGGCAATAGTGAATGACTGCCAGTCGTCGTCGGTGATTGTCGGCGACGCTGCTGCGACGCCTTCCTTTAATATCGTGACCAAGTGCGGACGGAGTGATTCGCCGAGATTGACAGCTGTCTCGATAGCTTCGCGGGGGAACGAGCCGTTGAAGGTTCTTAGGGCTTTGAGCGCGGTTTCGATTTCGTTCTGGGCTACTAATTCGTTCATATTAATTCTCTTAAATGGTTGAGACTCAGCCGGTCGCGACAACTTATATCTCAAGTTTCCCGTGGGGTCAGGTACTTATGCCCATGGCTTAGCCCATGGGGTCGGGCACTCGCGCTAAGTCGCTGAAAGCTTTTGATTTGCTGTGACCGCAGCTTGTGGAGTGCTTGTGATTTCGGTGGGTTATCGCCGGTGCCTGACCCCAATAGGTCGGGTTGCCCCGTCGAATATAAATAAGTTAGGATAGGTTAGTGAATTTCGATAACCTTACCTAACTTAGGTATACTCATGGACCCAAGACTTAACCCATATGCTCCGGGAGCGGGCACGCCGCCCCCAGAACTTGCGGGTCGCGACGAGCTTTTAGAAAAAGTCTCGATTCAACTCGACCGCTGCAGAAATGGTTCAGCCTTTCGGGGATTTTTGCTGGTCGGGTTGCGAGGAGTCGGGAAAACTGTGCTTCTCACTCGTATGGCGCAAAACGCCGAAGCCGACGGCTTCATCGTTGTGTCTATTGAAACGCCAGAAAAGCGTTCATTACCGGCGCTCTTGATCCCATCCCTCAGAACTGCTCTGCTTAAATTAGACTTGATCGCCAGTGCCAGCGAAGTCGGCAAAAAGGCTCTTCGTGTTCTTGGCGGTTTTGTCAATGCGATGAAAGTTAAGTATCAAGATATTGAGTTTGGTGTCGACTTGGGTACGGAACTCGGCACTGCTGATTCTGGGGACCTAGAGAATGATCTGACGGCGCTATTTCTTGAAATTGGCCGCGCAGCGAAGGCCAAGAAAACTGCCCTGGCGCTTTTCATCGATGAAATTCAGTATATCGACGAAGCGCAGTTCGCTGCTCTAATCATGGCGCTTCATAAATGCACTCAACATCAACTACCTGTAGCTCTTGTTGGTGCCGGGCTTCCTCAACTCATCGGCCAAGCTGGCCGCGCCAAATCCTACGCAGAAAGACTTTTTGAATACCCAGAAGTTGGTCCGCTATCAAAAGATGCCGCAAAAAAGGCGCTCGAAGCGCCCGCCAGCAAATTACATGTAACCTTCGACGAGAAGGCCATGGACGAAATTTTGCATCAAACAGAATGCTATCCGTATTTCCTGCAAGAGTGGGGCAAGTATAGCTGGCAGTGTGCAAACCCCCCCACCATTACCGAGAACGATGCGCAAACCGCGACAAAACTTGCCATATCCGAGTTAGATGCGAGTTTCTTTCGCGTCCGATTCGATCGCCTTACGCCGAGCGAGAAACGCTATCTGCGAGCAATTGCCGAGCTTGGGCCTGGCCCACATCGCTCCGGCGACATCGCTCACGTGCTTAAGAAGGAAGTCAATTCTGTGGCCCCTACTCGAGCGACGCTTATTTCAAAAGGGATGATTTACAGCCCATCGCATGGTGATAACCATTTCACTGTGCCGCTATTTGGTGAGTATATGAAAAGAGTCATGCCAGTCCTTGATTGACGAATAATCGGGTAGGGCACGAATGGTGGATTTAAGTACTTTCTTAGAGTCGGTATGAGTGGTCAGGATGAATTTAGTTTTAGGGCGAAACCCCTTTGGAGCGAATGTGATTTTAATAACCCGAACTTCGATTTTTTCCGGCAGTGCCACGTGCTCCGTCATGGAAATGCTACAAGTTTTATCTGCCCCGCGCTACGCAGCAGGGCGGGGCGGCTTGTGGTGAGTATGAGTTTTAAATGAAGTCAGACTGCCCTCATACTTTCCACAAGTATTTTTGCAAATTCGACACTTTGCAGCTCATGCCACCGCGCAAAGTTTGCGCGATGTTTAGTCGTGTCCTTGAGCTCAGAGTGACTAATGGCACATCTACTCACTTCGGCGAGCAATTTTTTAACCTGGGAATGAGACAAAATATCTGCGAAAAAAGCTCTACTCTTCGCAGTGCGGTCAGCTAAATAGGGAGCAAGTGTCGCACGGAGTTCGATGCCGCCATTATAGTCTTCACTTTGCAAGAAATTCTTAGGGTTAACGGCTTTACCTTTAATAAGCATCTCAATGCCAAGCGGATTATTCAGCGCTGCGAATAAGAAGTTCTGTCGCGCTTCAGGTAGCCGTCCCTGTTCAAACTGACTAAATGCTGCAATAGCCGCTTCTATCGGTGAAATGGTTATAAGGCTAAGAGCGCTCTGCTCGGCTTGTTGCCACTGCTTGGAATTAAGAAAAATAGCTGCCCGGTGAACTGACGCAGTTACGTTATCGTTACACTCGTCCTCCAGTTTGTCGCATATCGCCAGAGCATCCTGGTAAGATTTCCTCCGATTGAGCGCTAAAGCTAAATTCCTTAGCCCGCGCATATAGGGCCTCGTACTGTGATCAGTCCAGTAGTGCTCTTTGCGCATTCGCTTGGGGAATAATTTGCGCCCCGACTCAACGGTTAGGTGGAAGTTGGCAATAGCCTCATCAAGTTGGCCGCGGTCCAGATTGATTAGGCCCAAATAATTAAAACCTTCGGCGTAGCTAGGGAAGCTTCCCGTCAGCAACGCAAAGGCCGCCGCAGCTGCGTCATAGTCGCCACATCGGTAGAGCTCTGAGGCCATCTCTTCGACTTCGGGATTAATCTCTGGGCCTCGCAAAGCACTGTCCCAATGGAACTCGCTGTTATCCTCAAACTCACCAACGTCGGCGGCTTTGATCAACTCAAGCTTCATGTCGATGACGTCGCGCAGGAACTCTAGTTGCTCCTTATGCTCGATCAACATTTTTGACGGTGGAGCTAGAAATTGCGTATTTGTTTGCACGATCTCCCGTGTAAACGCCCAAAGACTCTTTTTAAAACTCGCCGCCAAACGCTCATCCCGGTATTCACCTGAGTCTGGCAACACGTCTAAATGCTCGAGTACGCCGCGACTTATAGCCGCCCAGTCCAACTTGAGCCCTGGATACTCGGCTTGAATTAAGTTTTGAAAATGAGCCCGTTGATTGTTTGGGCCCTTGCCGACCGCAGACAATGCTTCGGCTTTGGAGGAGAAAGTGAACAGGGTACTTTGCACCACGTCGCCGGTGTCTGGGTCACGGTGACCGTGCACTATAGCTACCTGATTCCCCTTCTTGCGGACATAAGCCATCTCAGCGCTCCTATTTTGATAGAGGCTGATTTAGCAGAGCGAAGGCTGTTGTGCAAATATTTTTTCAATGCACAACAATATCTCTTCTGCGGCGATTCGCCGATGTCACTTCCGCTACGCAGTATTTCGCTATATTTTTGTTTAGTTGATTGCATCAGACAAGCAATCAATCGGTCGTACAGCACGAAGTAGCGAAGGCGTGTTTTTTTGGTTTTGCCACAGATAAGACTCATTAATTGATCCATTAAATATGCTAACGCGGCCGCTACGTCTGAGATCGAACTTGCAGCATGTAATCTGGTCATTGTTTGCGAGCAGGCAATTTCAATCTCCGTCTCGAGGGGGTCGGTTGGCAATTCTTCGAATTCATTACCGCTGTGATCAACAGTTGCTCGTTCGTCGCCTGAGCGAAATCGTCCTAAAGTCCCAACTCCCACTGACTTAAATATCTGGGATCCGACCAATCGGACAAACTGGACACCATCGCCCGCATTAATAAGAGGTGTTGGTTACTGGTTTAAAGTTTGAGCAGGCACCTTAGGCGGACTGGAAGTGACATCGCTAAGGTATAGATTTAGGCGACCTTTGCTGCAGTGTTGCGGCCTCTTGAGATGTGATGTTGGGTAGTAAGATGTAGTGATTTAGATGGGTTGGCGCCAGTGCCTGACCCCCCGCGTCCCAGCGTCGTATGATGCAATAGACGAAAAATCGGATTTATCGTATTATAGATAATACGCATAGCGTTGTCTTTGCTGAGGTCAAAATCTTGGGTCTGGGTGATTTTCGATGGTAGATCAGGATCTTATTGATGTTCACGGCGTAGTCACGGCCGCCAGTCCGCGGGCTTTTTCCCGTCTGGACGTCCTGCCAATTGACTGGAATGCCAGAGTAGTTGGCCTGACCGGTGGTCGGGGGGTCGGTAAAACCACACTCCTGCTGCAGAAGTATTGGGAACTATTTGGCACTCACGAGCGGTGTCTTTATATCTCGGCCGATCATGTCCAGGTGGCTGCGCTTGGAGTTTATGCAATAGGTCGAGAGCACTTTAAAAGCGGCGGCCAGGCGATCATTATCGATGAGGTCCACCGCGCGGAAAATTGGACTGCTGAAGTTAAAAGCCTGATTGACAGCAATCCAGACAAAGCCATCTGGTTAAGCGGTAGTTCGTCGGCCGCCCTGGCCAAAGGTGGCGGGGATCTATCGCGGCGAGTGTTATGGTACGACTTGCCCGGCCTATCATTTCGCGAGTATTTGCACCTGACGGGGCGGCCGGACGTACCACTAGTCTCGATCGATGATTTGGTGAAGCATCACGTCGCTATAGCGAGAGATCTCACGGCAAGGGGCTCGCTGCTTGCGGCCTTTCGCAACTACCTCAAACATGGGCATTATCCTTTCTTCCTGCAAGGTCTCAGCGGCTATCACCAACGCGTGCAAAGCATCATCGGTCAAGTGGTGAGCGAGGATCTACCGACGATGTTTGGCATTTCAGCTGCTAAGGTTAATGCGCTTAAGAAAATCCTCTGGGCGGTGGCGTCCTCAGAGCCCTTTCAATTAAACATCGAGGGACTAAGTCGAGATCTCGGTATCGCCAAAACATCGACCTATCATTTTCTGCAATGCCTAGAGCACGGCCGACTGCTGCAGTCAGTCGCAATGGCTGGGACGGGACTCAAGTCAGTACGAAAACCAGAAAAAGTTTATCTTGAGAATACCAATCTTATTGCTACCATCACTAATCCTCAGCGGGTCGAACCGTCCATCGGTACAGTGCGCGAAACCTTTTTGTGTACTAACCTGCGCCCCAACCACTCAGTAAAGTATTTGGGTCATGTTGATTTTTTAGTTGATGAGCAATGGTCGATCGAAGTCGGTGGCCCACGAAAGGATGCGCGCCAGTTCGCCAAATTAGGCAATACGGCTAATCAATCGCATATCCTAGCCATTGATGGCATCGAAGCCGGATCCGCAAAGCGCATTCCCCTGCACTTATTTGGCCTCACGCGCTAGGGGGCAGGCACTCTGCGATAAGCATCCGAAATCTTTGAGGCAAGTTGTTGTGGTGTTTTATTGTGTTCTAGTGAATTAGGTGGGTTGGCGGCAGTGACTGACCCCTCACCATTTAAAGTTAGGCTAATGAAAGCTTTTCATCAAAACCATGCTGATCATTTTTCCATTGGTACAGTTTTAAATTCCGTGATCATTCGAATGTCCGCGGCTCTCTTTACCTTTTTGGTTTTTGAACTTTTGACCTTGTATGCGCGTATTGAAGGGCTCACGATCGGGTCAGCATTGCTCCCCGCAATTTTGTCATTCGTTTGTGGTCTGATCCTTTGGTCTTGTTCCGTTCTCTTGCCTAACAAGTGGCGGTGGCCCCGTGTAATTGCGCTGACGCCTTGTATCTTTATATTCCCGGTCGTCACTTATCTTATTGAGCCGTTACTCCTGCCGATACCAGTCATCAGTCTTGGGGTAGCGGCGAGATCAATTTTAAAGCGAGAGAATTCTGGGGGTCAGGCGCTCACGCTAAGATATTGAAATCTTGGGGATGTTTCCCGCGGTTTTTTATTGTGCGCAGGTGGTTTGGGTCGGTTAGCGCCATTGCCCGCCCCCTAGTATCAAAGTTTAGTGGAATCTAGCCGATCACCTACTGAGCCTAATTCAGGGGTGGTCGGTCATGGGTGCGCGTTCAAAACCACGAAACATCGAATTTACGGTAAGTATGGATGAGTTCGAGCGTAGAGTCGGATTAATTTCCGACTACGAGGAACTCTCGTGGCTTGGACTTAAAATCGACAATTTTAGCGGTATCTTTCACCCTTGGAGACTTGCGGAGCTTCTTGAGTTTTGTCGACTTAACTGTGACTACCATGTGGTGACCGGCATTGGCCCAGGCAGATATATAAACAGATGTGTTTCGGACGGCGGCAGCTACTTCTTAGCAAGAGGGGCTAAAAATCCAGATCTGATGGTCAATTACCTGCTTGATCCAGAGTGGCCATTAATCTTGGAAGATGGCATCAGCGCAACTCTTGCCGTACTTAGCGATATCAAAAATCGTGGTGATTGAGAGCGTTGACATCTCTGCCGTGAAATCTTCAGGCTTAATTGAGCTGTAATGAAATTTCGCCAGGCGATCAAACACCCTGATAAATTCGGCGTCGCGCCCAAGTCTTCGCAGCTGTCTGGAAATTAAATACTGTAACAATGCAAAGGCATCAAAATGATCCGAGGCCGTATAAGTCGAGATCAAGTTTGGTCGCGCGTCGAGGTCGTCGCCGAAGTAAAGGAAGATAGCTTTTTCTGATCTGGTCGTTCCTAGGCGTTGACCGGGATTTGCCACAATTTTTTCTCACTCTGAAAGAAGTTTTCACATCCTTGCCGAGACTCCGAATGATCAAGGAACAACGGGAGATTGTCCAAAGACATGTCGAGGGTGAGAGGTGAGGCCGTTGCGGGCATTAGAGTTTATGAGTGCGTTATTTGGGGGAGAATACTTGGATCAAGTACTTTAGGTGACTTAGCGGCAGTGCCCGACCCCAAGGTGTTATTTTTGGTGTAGTCAATTCGGATGGTTGGCGCCAGTGCCTGACCCCATCTAATTTTTGTCGTCGCATGATCATTGGTATCGATGTACCTGAGTTAGCGCTAGTGGCCGCCCCCGTAAACTCAAAAAAAGGACTAACGATGTCGAATTTGTATGCTGGTATAAGTTATAAGATTGTTGCCCATCACTCTAAAGCGAAGTCTGAGAATATCATTGCTTACGTCGAGAATCTCTTCGGCAAGGGGCTATATGCGGTACGTAATGAAGAGGGTGCGCTACACTTCAATCTTAAAGAGGAATACCTTCAGCCTCAGGACTTTGCCGCTTTTTTAGAGCATCAATTTTCGATTGGCGCCACGGACGGCGACCAAGCCAATGAAACAAAGAAATCTGCAGAGTTAATTGCTGATATCAAGAAATGTGCCGACACGAATGCTCTCTTGTCATATGTGAAAGAATCGTATCAATACACTTTGCATTTATCTTTGGTGCCGTAAAAACCTGCCATTCATGGCGGGGATATCAGGCACCAGCCCGAGCTAGCGCGAAGCGTTAGCGAGTTCATGGCGGTGTTTTCTGCGCCTCGATATATTGCCTTACGATAGATAGAGGTGCGCCGCCGCATGATGCGGCAAAGTAACTTGGGGACCACAGGCTCCCGCCCCACAAGGCGCGCTCCACACTTGGATAGCCTTTGCTCCTAATCAGTCGCGAAGACACCCCTTTGAGGCTGTTCACTAGTTTGGCGATGGCCATCTTTGGCGGGTAAGTGACAAGTAGATGTACATGATCGCCTTCGCCATCACATTCGACTAATGTCGCTTCAAAGTCATTGCAGACTTTGCTAAAGCTTGCTCGTAGGTCGTTTAGAATCGCCGCAGTGAATACTCGGCGGCGATACTTGGTGACGAAGACCAAATGTACATGTAGATTGAATACACAGTGTCTGCCAGTTCTAATGTCTGATTTTGTCTCCATAGACCAATAGTCATACAGCGGAACATCTCAGCAGGATATTAAATTGTTGACCACTTGGAGATTTCGCATAAAGGATAGTGGCAGCGCCGGGCGAAGGCCGGCATTAGCGTGCTGCCAGCTAGTTTGCTAACTGGCTGGTTGATGACGACTTATAGCTCGGCCGTGGCATTCTACACAGCCTGAGGTACGGCACTCTGCGCCGTGCTGGCTTTGGGAATATGGCAGCTGCTGCGGCAGACTGACTGACTTTACAGAACTGTGCAAGGTCGGCCATGAGTGGGCACTTCTTTGTACCCAGAGAACCCTTGCGTCATAGGGTAAAATTAAGTATCCCTGCATTTATAGGTGATTTTTTTCGCTCTAAAATTACATGCTTCCTCCCTAAGGCGGCCTCAAGGAGAGATCAATATGAAATTAGCAGCATGGTTCTTGGCAGCTTCGAGCCTAGGCGTATTCGGTTGCGGATACCAAGCTCAGTCCATGTCCAATTTGACTGATGACGTAGCTTTGCCTCCTCGGTTTCAAGCCGAGGGCAAAACCTACTTTTTGAGTACGGAGTGTTCACCGCATTCTCTGAGTGTAAACTTGTCGTTATTGCCAAGCACACTAGAAGTCTCAGGTATTCAAAGCTATGGCCATTCCAACTACTACACACTGGATTATGCGGGTTTGGTGATTACTGCGCGCACCACGCAATTTCAAGGTAGTGAGCCTATCTCTACCACTCGTGTCCTCAAAAAGGCGGATGACCTAGTTGGATTCAAAGTAGAGCTGCAAGCGGTAACAGCATTGGTGGATAAAGTGCGGAATGGCAATGTTTGCTTCCACGCTAATCCAGAGCTTGCTGAAGTGGTAGACTACCTAAAGTCTCTCTGAGATCTTTAGACGAAAAAATGAGGCCCGCTCAGCGGGCCTTTTGTTTACTTCGCTAGACTTTGTTTGCCGTCGATGACTCAAGTTGATGCCATTTGGTAGTCAGCAACCAGATCAGATAATCGGTGTCGAGCGGTTTTAGGGCGATTGTCTGTCGCTGCTTATCTAAGTATCGCCGAAATAGATTTACGATGCCTGGATCCGAGACGGTCATAATTAAATGCCCGCTATATTTTTTTGCCTGCACGATTAGGTTTGAGAGATCTTTCTGTGCATAACCATCAAAATCAAAAATGAGCGGTATATCTCCACCGGTATTTTCGCGGAAAAACTTTGCCGGATCCGACACCCTTGTGACTTCAAATTTTGCCTTGGCGAATTGTGCTTCGTAAAATGCGAGCTGATCCGGTTTTTTGCAAATGACTGATAATGATCGAGTATTTGGGTCTTTGCGCTTAGCCAGTGGTGGGTTTTTGAATTCACTATTTAAATAGTGCCTAATGATGTCAGTTACTGTGACCATTCCGACCACGTTTTCCAGTGTTGCGACGTTGCCACGCAGGACGGGGAAGTGGCGAATCTTCTTCTCGAAATGCAGTCTCACGACCGACTCATGTAAACGATCGATGTCGGCAAAGTAGACTTCGCGGGTTGCTATCAGTCCAACTTGCCGTTCGAATTTGTCTTCAACATCGAGTGGAATCAGCTTTCTGATGACATCACGCTCGGTCAGTATGCCGACAATTTTTTCTTTGTCGTTATGCAGAAGTAAGCAGCTAATCTTCTTTTCGTTCATTAGCTCAAGAGCGTCACTAACAGATGCTGATTCGTGCATGGCGATGACTGGTTTGGCGATGTGATAGCTAGGATTTATGCGTGGCAATGCCTACCTCTCCGGTCGTGAGTTCAATGGGTCCAGTTGCTGACTCAAGAGCAAGCTCCAGAGAAAGCTACGGATATGATACTGGATTGTCCGAAGAACTCCCACCAAAGGTCCGTTCCAAAGGTGCAGACAACCTCCTGATATAACTTTGAAAAAAGAGTACCGGTACCTTGCTCACCGGGGGGCTAGGTGAAAATTTTAAGCCCCCAAAAACATTGCCATATTTTTCATTTTCTAAAGAATTCATGGACATTACCGATTCACCATGTGGCGCAAACTAACCATCCTAAGGGACTGGTGGTTTGTGACCAGGGTTAGTTGCAGGTCTTGGATATTCGCGGCTTCTGGATCATGTATGGCTAATTGGGTTCAAACAACATTGCTGTGCCTAACGGCTTACGCTCTATCCACCTGTGCTCAAGGTGGTGGCAGCGGTATTATCGCGGGTTTGAAGTCGCAAAAAAAAGTCGTCGAAATAAAACCTACCGATCCTGACCCCACTGGCTGGTCATTAGCAACCGCCCCGACGGCAGCTGAGATTGCAGCAAGTAAAGAGTTAATGGCCATGCTCGTGCAGAGTGGTTTTGAATCAGCGTCTTCGGCTGCGGCAGCAGGCCAGCTGCCGTCAGAGCATAAAGCTGGCTTAAAATTGGCGACAGCAACTGCAACTGAGACTTCAGAGCTACCAGTACAGCAGATTAGTGCCGGTGCATTCGCTATGGATTGCTACTTAGGTAGCTCATTGCAGACTCGTGGTGGCCCTTTAACTTGGCCAGAGAGCACCGACGCAACGTCCGTATTCGCAAACTCGAAGAATTCGAAGACAAGCAATTTGTTTATGTACATGGAGCCTTTTTTGGTGCAGTACCCGGAGCAAGCTCCTACTGTAAGTCTGACTCTACTAGCGCCATTTCGCTTCAAGAGTATGGTTGAGGATATCGCCAAGGACAATCGCAGTCTGACCCTTGCTCTCAATGATGCGACTCAAACGCAATACAGCGGTGACCTAGCGGCAGAATCCCATCGATTTTGGGTGGCAAAGAACGCTATCACCGGCCAAACCAGTGCTGTCATGAATTGTTATCCGGAGGCAGGCGATGGCGCCAAAGGAGCGAGTGGCGTAGCAAATGGTACCTATGCCCGCGTGAAGTGGTCCGATAACCAGCAGATGAGCGGTCTTACTGTACTCGAAAGATTTCAGAGTAGCGGTAGTTTAAGTCGCACTTATATACCGCGCAAAAAGGGTGTTCTTGCGGCAAACGCGGTCACAGTGGACACAAAATTTGGAGCATCCGGTTATCGCTTGACGATGTGGTCAGCGACATCGTCTTCGGCAGCTGCCATACCCAACACCGCTCACCTTCGGCAAAAGTCGTCTACGTATCTGGTAACTAGATCAGAGCAGATCGTCGACGGCAACGAGCATTTGTTAAGCGATCTCTCGCATACAGATCAATCGCGACCGATCAATCCGGTCGTCGTTCAGTCCCACTTTGACGCAAGCGAAAATCCATTAGCGCATGTAGTCGCTACGGGGACGCTGCATAAAACTGGTATAGACACTGGGAGTGGTAGCAAATGGTACTCATCACTGACCTTTGCAGGGATCACTTACGACCTTGTTTATAATACCGAGCCATGTATCCCGGTTGCTGGGTCAGCGACGCTCAAGGTATTTGAAAGTGAGAACGGCAAAGAGCTGCGGGAACTGAAGATTAAATTCTCGAGCACGGCGTTAACAGCCAGCGGCGACAAACTTCGTCCAGAAATTGCCATCGAGGGCGACGATGATGCCGATCTAATGCAAGCCAAATGGATCGAGCTCTTGATGAACCGGCGATGCGAGCTTAAATGAATTTTCTCAGAGGCGGTCACAACATTAAGTTAGTGTCTCAGTTATGATTTAAATGCTCTCAACAGAAGTTTTCTGATTTCAATCACGGAAACGGTGACTAGGGCGCATGGACCAATGAGTAGAAAATCGGCCAGGTGTAGTGGCTGCAGGGCAAATATTTTTTGTGCGACCGGGATGTAATGTAGGCTGACTTGGGTCAGTCCGGTCACTAAGACGATCGCTAGCATCCAAAGATTGCTGAACAGACCGGTCTCCCAGAAAGTCCGCGTTGACGATCTGGCTCCGAAAGACCTGACTAACTGACTGAAAACTATTTCACTAAATAAAATGCTGCGAGCATAGTCAACATCGTGCTCTTTAAGCAGGTACCAGTATAGGCCAAGGGAAACGGTCGCTTCGAGGAGTCCCACCGCGATAATTTGGCTCCATTCCGGACGCCCCAATAGGGGCTCGTTTTTTGACCGCGGTGGACGTGTCATGATGTTGGGTGACAATTTCTCTACGATCAATGTCAGTGCCGGTAGCGCATCCGTGACTAAATTGATCCACAGTAGGTGTGAAGCCAGCAGGGGGAGTGGCAGCGAGAGAGTGATGGCCCCCAGTACTACGATGATTTCGGCCAGATTACCGGTTAAAAGGTAACTGATCGATCGTCTTATGTTTTCAAAAATGCCCCGTCCCTCGCGGACGGCGGCGACAATGGTGGCAAAATTGTCATCGGCAAGAATAAGGTCGGAGGCTTGACGGGTCACTTCGGTGCCGCTTCGTCCCATAGCGATGCCGATATGAGCTTCTCTGAGAGCGGGGGCGTCATTGACGCCGTCACCTGTCATGGCCACGATATGACCTTCGCTTTTCCACTTGCGAACTAACTTGAGCTTGTCCTCGGGTGTTGCGCGTGCATGCACTCGGGAGTCGACGGCTTCGCCTTCGAGTAATAGTCCGAGTTCGCGAGCGATGGCGGCGGCAGTGTGCGGATGATCTCCGGTGATCATCACCGGAATAATTCCTGCACGCCGTGCCTCTCTGATGGAATCAGCTGCCTCTGTTCGCGGTGGATCAGCGATACCGAGGAGGCCCAAAAACTGTAAATTTTTCTCACCTGGTCCATGACCAATAGCGACTGCCAGTACCCGAAGGCCACGTGCCGACATGTCGGTTGCTGCCTTTGTCGCGGCCTGAATGTTAGGTGAAGAAAGGTTTGAAAGAGAAAAAATCGTTTCGGATGCCCCTTTTACGTAATTAACTGAGTCTTGCCTAAGTACCGACATGCGGCGGCGCTCGGCATCAAATGGCTCTGAAGATGTCCTTGGGTTTGCGCTTTCGATCGTCTCTTTTCTGATTCCTCTTTCGAGTGCAGCAATCAAAATGGCGATTTCGGTAGGGTCGCCGGTACCACTGTTACCCTGCAGATCAAGTTCTGCATCACAACAGGAAGCCGCAGCGCGCAAGATCTCGGTAGAGTCTTCGCCCCAGATGTCTCTGACTCGCATGTGTCCTGTGGTCAGTGTTCCGGTTTTGTCTGTGCAGATGACGGAGACGCTGCCGAGCGTTTCTACGCTCGGAAGTTTTCTGATCAGGGCATTGCGCGCGGCTAATCGCTGCACTCCCAGGGCTAGTGCGACGGTGACGATTGCTGGCATGCCCTCCGGTACTGCAGCGACTGCGAGTGATACAGAAAACACCAAAATATCCAGCCAGGATCGCCCTTGAGCCACACCAATGACAGCTACGACGGCGACCACCGCAAGGCAGATTAAAAGTAGCGATCTCCCCACTTTTGCTAACTGGACTTGCAGCGGTGTAGGTTCTGATTCGACAGTGGAAATTAGTTTAGCGATGCGCCCGAGCTCTGTCCTCATGCCGGTTGCCGTGGCTTTGACTAAAGCCGTGCCGGTGACCACCGCTGTTCCCATAAATACCAAACGGTCGCGTTCGTTTGGTGGTTGAGTGTCGGTTGAATTTGGTTGTGATTTTCTGGCGGGGCAACTCTCACCAGTTAAGATGGCTTCGTTCACCTGTAAGTGAGACGATTCTACAATCGCTGAGTCAGCAGCTACGATGTCACCAGCTTCTAGTAGTAAGATTTCGCCAGGAACTACGTCGTGAGCAGGGATGATTAATTGCCGG
>Ga0315284_10000490_pt1 | contig 54025 bp, 51 predicted proteins | sample YL17G09_16_MG_FD_203696 | JGI IMG/M metagenome (GOLD analysis project Ga0315284, IMG submission 203696) | Sediment microbial communities from Yellowstone Lake, YNP, Wyoming, USA - YL17G09_16 | ecosystem: Environmental > Aquatic > Freshwater > Lake > Sediment | place: USA: Wyoming | collected...
TTAATAGCAACACGACGCAATTTAAAGCGCATGAAATTTTCTTCTTCGGCTCTTCCCAAGCGAAGATTCCACTCCAGGGGGAAATGCACGCCGTTGCGGCGGCTGATTTCCCCAATTTCCTTGATCACCAAGGTGTCCCCTGGGCTGGAAAGCATCAGATCACGCGTGCAAACCGGCCGATAGGGATCTATCCAGAGGCTGTGATGCTGTTCGCCGATTGACCAATCCAAGCGAAACTGCCGACTTTCGATATCTTTCAGAATTGTCGCCGAATCCGAGGGCGACGAGATCAACTCCAACGGCAGGAGCACCCGCAAGATGCCTTCGCCGCTCAGGAGAAATCCGAAATCCTCGGGGAATTGGAAATCCTCCAGTTTGCCTTCGGCGTGAACAGGCGGCAGGCCGTAACTTAGCTCGTATCGTTCGCCATCCAGGAGCAAACTGCCCAGGTGAATGCCCATCGGTCCATGGACGGAAAAGAGCAGATGATCCGGGCGGACATGTTGCAGCGCCACGCCCATAATAGATCGCCCCATTTTCGAATTGGAAATTTCGAGCGATCCGCTGCCTTCAAAATCCTTCAAGGCCGCCCGATTCGCCTGAACTTTGGCAAAAAGGACGGACGGTGCGGGCGTGGGCATATCCTCGAATTTGACTCGGCCGCTCGAGCAACCGAGGATTTCAGCCAGAAAAAAGACCAATAGGATGAGGACAGTCCCTCGACTGTCGTGGAGGCCGCCGATGGTCACTGGGCCAGCTTTTCCCGGATTTTCAGGTTGTCCGGCTTGAATTCCAGGGCTCTCAACCAGTAGGTCCGAGCCTGCTGGTAATCGCCCAGAGCGTTATAGGCGTCCCCCAGATGCTCCAATATTTCGGGATTAGCCGCGTCAATGGTCAATGCCTGAATCAAGAAATCGCGGGCCTGCAAATAATTGCCCAAGGCAAAATGCACCCAACCCATGGTGTCGAGGTAGGAAGGATTATCGGGGCTCTGTTCCAGCGCCCGCTGCGCCTTGGCCAGAGCTTCATCCAGACGCACTTTCTGCTGGGCCAGCAGGTAGGCGTAATTGTTCAGCAACAGGGCATCGTCGGGGGCGATGGCCAGCGCCTGGTTGTAGACTTCCAGGGCCTTCTCGAATTCGCCTCGTTGGTCATAGATCAGGCCCAAATTGATGTAGGCCCCGAGCTGTGTCGCGTCGAGTTCGAGGGCGTAATCCAAGGCCTTCAGGGCCGAGGAATCCTGCCCGGCGCGCTGATAGGCGAGCCCCAGCAAGCTCCACATGTCCGCGGAGCGCGGATGATGCAGGGTACCCTGCTGCAAAACGTCAATGGCCTTGGGATAATTTCGCTGGTCAATATACAGATAGGCCCAATTGCTGAAATAGCGCGGATCGTCGGGATTCAGCTCCACCGCCCGGTCAAAATACTTTTCCGCCTCCGCCGGCCGTTTCAATTCGGCATAAAGTGAAGCCAGGGTGAAATTGATGCGGTCATCCGTGGAATCCAGCGCGTAAAGCCGCATCGAAGTATCCAGCGCATTTTGATAATCCCGCAGGGCGATGTAGAGGGAACTCAATTGACCCAGGGTCTCCCGATCATTGGGATCGGCCTTAAGAATATCTTCATATTGGATGATGGCCGACGCCGGACGCTCCAACCGCAGGTAGATCGCGGCCAGATTTCGCTGGTACCGCGCCTCCTGCGGAACCTGCTGGATCAAGCGATTGGTCAATACCATGGCCTCATCGAATTGCCCCGTCTGCATCATCAGCTCGGCGAGAAACTCCATCACCTGGACATTGGTGGAATCCATTTTCAGCGCCGCCTGCAACTGCAGAATGGCATCCTCATGAAGCTTCAAAGCCAAATAATCCTCGGCCAGGGCGAGATAGATCGGCGCCGCCGTCGAATCGTATTTCAAAGCCCGCCGGTATTCGCTGATGGCCTGGGTAATTTCCCCCTGCTGATCCAGCACCACGCCGCGGATGAAGTGATCCATGGCGCGGGATTGATCCAAGCTCGGCGGGGGCGTTTCGACAACGACCGGAGCTTTCTGGAGCTGCCGCGAGCAGCCCGCTGTCAGAATCAGCACCAGGGACAGTAGAATGCCAATGTGCAGAAATCTTTTCATGACTTGAAGAACAATCGAATCACGTCATGATAACTGACGAGCAGGAAGAAGGCCAGCAGCAAAGCCCAGCCGACACGCCAGATGTTTAGTTTCACCTTGCTGGAAATGGGCCGCCGGATAACCGCTTCGATGGCGGCCAGGACGATATGGCCGCCGTCCACCACCGGAAAGGGAAGGATATTCAACAATCCGATGCCGATGGATACCTGCCCTAGGAACCCCAGAAAATCGGCGAATCCTGATCTCAAGGTTTGCCCGGAAAGTTGAGCGATACCGATGGGCCCGGCCACCTCATTAAGGCTGGCCTGCCCGAAAATCAGCATCCATAAGGTCTTGAAACTCAGGGCGATAATGAACCAGGTGATTCTAAAGGACTGTTCAACGGAGCGCAGCACGCCGACCTTCTTGAATTGGGATTTGGGCCCGATGCCGATGGCACCGTAGCTGAAGGTCGTATCAGGTTGCTTGATTTCTCGCACTTGGGGAATCAGCAGGGCGCTCAGCAGCGAATCGCCGCGCTGCCAGACAACATTCAGGGTATCTCCCGCCCGCGGGCGAATGATATCCGTCAGCTCTTGCCAGGTTTCAATGCTGTCGCCATTAATGGAGCTGATGCGGTCACCCACTTGCAGGCCGGCTCTGGCCGCCGGAAAACCAGCTTCGACGCTGCCCACCAGCGGCTCACGCACCTCGCCGATGCCGATGGTGAAAATCAAGGTGAAGAAAACCAAGATGCCCAGGAGAAAGTTCATCAAGACGCCCGCCGAGAGAATAAAGACTTTCTGAGGGAAGCTCTTCGACATGAATTCGTAGGGAGCGCCGGTCAGCGGCTTATCCTCGAGGCTCTCGTCAATCATGCCGGTCATCTTGACGTAGCCGCCCAAGGGCAGCCAGGAGATGGTGTACTCGGTATCGCCGATCTTCTTGGAAATGATCTTGTGAAGAAATCCCAGCGAGAAGATTTCGACGCGCACGCCCGTCAGCTTCGCAGCGATAAAATGCCCCAGCTCGTGGACGAAGATGATGACTCCAATGACGACGATGAAAGCGCCCAACGTCAAAATCATGCCGGTACCTTTCCCCTCTTATTTAGATACTCCAGACACCACTGGCGGGTTCGGGCGTCAATCTCCAAAATGTCCTCGGCCGAAAGCGACTGCGCCGCAGTAGAAATTGAGATGCCTGACAACGCCTCTCCGATCAGCGCGGGGATCTTCTGGAAGGATAATTTTCCATCGAGAAAAGCCTGGACGGCGATCTCGTTGGCTGCTGATAGAACTGCAGCGTATCCTTCGCCCTGCTCCAAAGCCCGGTAGGCGAGTCCCAGGCACGGGAAACGATCCAGATCTGGTGCCTCGAATTCCAGGGAACCGATTTGCAGCAAGTCGGTGGTAACGAACTGCGCGGAAAGTCGGTCTGGATAGGTCAGGGCATACTGGATGGGGATGCGCATGTCCGGCGTCGAAAGCTGAGCTTTTAAGGAACCATCCACGAATTCGACCAGGGAATGGATCACGGATTGGGGATGGATGACGACCTCGATCTTTTCAGGCGGCAGTCCGAAGAGATAGTGAGCCTCAATCACCTCAAGCCCCTTGTTCATCAACGTGGCGCTATCTACGGTAATCTTCGGACCCATCCGCCAGTTTGGATGTTGCAGCGCTTGCTCGGGAGTGACATCTTCGAAGCTCAGTCCGTCGCGCCTCAGGAAGGGTCCGCCCGAGGCTGTAAGGATCAACCTTCGCACCTGCCGCACGTCTTCGCCGCGAAGGCATTGGTACACCGCGGAATGTTCGGAATCCACCGGAATCACGGTTCCGCCGCACCTCTTGGCCGTTTCCATGACGAGGTTTCCGGCCATGACGATGCTCTCTTTGTTAGCCAGCGCTACCGTCTTTCCCGCTGAAAGCGCCGCCAGAGTCGCTCGCAATCCAATCCCGCCGACCAGCGCGTTGACCACGATATCCGCCTCAGCATCCGCCGCCAGGGCGACCAGCGCATCATCGCCGCACAGCAGCTCAGCCGTGTTGCCTCCCAGATGCTGACTCATTAGTGACCCAGCCCCGGCATCGGCAACAGCCAGCTTCTGAGGGCGGAATATGCGCGCCTGCTCCGCCAGCAATTCCAAGCTTGAGCGCGCGGCCAGGCCGTGGACTCGAAAGCGCGAGCCCAACGACTGGATCACCTCCAGCGTGCTGCGCCCAATGGAGCCGGTGGAACCGAGGATGACGACGTTTTTAATCTGCGGCGGTATGGTTCTATCCTCTATCGAAAGCTGATCGCGGCGCCCAGAGTCGCCTGCTTGAATTTGCCGATGTTGTAGTCGGCAAAAACGTGGATGAAGGGAATGGGCGAAATGTCCAGGCCCAGGGTCAGCCGAGTGGTGGTCACTGAGGATGATCCGCTAATTGTCATGGGCAAGGTGATGAGCTCCGTCCCTGTGCCCCAATCCGCATCAACCAAAGTCCATTCATAATCCACAGTGCTGCGATCAAAACCAAAGCCAACATATGGTTGGATGGAGATGACCAGCAGGCTAAATTTTTTCGAGGCAACGAGGTCAAAACTCCAATGCTTGGACTCCAGCAAGTTGCCCCCATCAATATCCATGCGCGGTATTGTGACGCCCTCGATGACGACATCTTCAAGTGAAAATGTTGTGTATCCGCCTTTGAAACGGTGATAGGAGATCATTACTGCGACATCCGGGAACATGGGTATCGGAATGAGCGGCTTGAAATTCTTCTTCAGGCCAACCCCCAGGAGAGACAGGTCTACTCCTTCACGCTTATAGGCGAATCCACGCAGCATAATTTCCGCGTCCATAGGCAATCCCACCGCCGCCTGCGCCACAGGAATTGGAAAAACCGCCACATCCGCGGTATCGAACGCCGTGCTCTTGTCAGTTGGAATGAAGACGAACATCCCTCGAGCCCCAATATCAAAACCCAGAAGCTTATGCGTATCGGCGCCGCGATAAATGCCGCCGGTGACTCCGGTGCTGAAAACCTCCGCAAAAGGATCCGCCACGCTGGCCGTGATTTCGGTGAGGTTTTGTCGAATGAATTCTTCGAAGAGATTATCGCCGTAGTTACCCTGCGCCATCGCCAAGGAATAACCCAGGGACAGGGCCATGAACAGGGCCAGGAAGTTCCGCACGACCTGCTTCATTTCACCTCCGCTTTTATCCTTGAAGTGTATTAGGATGCCGCTTTTAGGCTGCAGCTTGGATCTTCATCTTTCATCTGCGCCCTGATATTCAAGATGTCCCGCTCATTGAAGCCCATTTCCGCCCAATGCACGCCCAGTAGATCGCCAAATGCTCCCGGAATTGATTGACGCAAATCAGCTTCACACGGGTCATCATCACCCGGCATCCGCTCTTGATAACGGTTCGATATTTCTATGATACTTGTGCTTCTCCCCAACAAGATCGAACCGTGCTGCAGATAGGCGTGCGGAAATATCCGCTGCGCCGATCCGATCCATTTTCGCCCATTCAAGCGCACTTCCCAGCGTGAAATGCCGTCGAAGCAGAGCGGGCTGCCGCTGGCGAGCCGCATCTGCGCTCCCCTATCTTCCACACCCCGCCGCACTAATTGCGGTTGCAATCCGATCAACTGGCCGGCCTCGACGAAGGCCCTGCCGATGTCTTCTTGGAGACGATCCTTGCCTTCCATTATAAGCCGGTGACTCGTGGGAATGGCCAGGCAATAGGTCAGCTCTTGATCATGCAGGACAGCCCGGCCGCCGGTGGGGCGGCGCACGATGGGAATACCACGGGCGGCATAGGACCCTCGCAGAACTTCATCGAATTTCTGGTGAAATCCCAGCGACAAGGTCGGCTGATCCCAGGTATAGAGCCGGAGAATCACCTGTTCACTGTACGCCGCCTCCTGAGCCGCATAAACATCCGCGGCCATGTTGAATTCGCCGCTGTGCGCCCCGTCCTGAATCAGGCGTCCCGTCGAAATATCAGATGATGCCGCGCTCACTGCTCTCGATGAATTCAATAACGTGCCTAATCTCCGGCGTCAGCTCCATCTCCTCGCGGATGCGCGTCAGAGCCTGAGAGATGTTCAGATCGCTGTTGTAAATAAGTTGATAGGCATGCTTTAGTGCGGCCAGTGTTTCCGGCGAAAATCCCCGGCGCTTCAAGCCGACGTGATTCAGACCGGCAAATTTCAGGGGCTCATTGGCCGCCAGAATGTAGGGAGGCACATCCTTAGCGACGCGGGTTCCTCCGGCGATAAAGGAATGCCGCCCGATGCGCACGAATTGATGCACCGGCACAATTCCGCCAATGGTCACCTGTTCCTCCAGATGCACATGCCCGGCCAGATTCACCGAATTGGCCATAATGACTTTATCTTCCAGAACGCAGTCGTGGGCCACATGGCTATAAGCCATCAGAAAGCAATTGGCTCCGATTGTGGTGCGGCCGGTGGCGGACGTGCCCCGATGAAGCGTCGCGAATTCCCGCACGATGGTATTATTGCCGATTTCCACCGTGCTGGGCTCGCCCTTGAATTTCAAATCCTGCGGAGGGGTGGCGATAACAGCCCCCTTGAAAACCGTTACATGCCGCCCCAGCCGCGCCCCGGAAGCCAGCAAGACGTGCGACCCGATGATGGATCCGGCGCCGATGCGCACGTCCGCTTCAATCACCGTATAGGGGCCGACCTCAACGTCCTCCATCAGCTCCGCGCCGGAGTCAATTATCGCCGTGGGGTGAATTTTCACATCTCCTCCCGGCTGCGAACCACCGCGGTCATGATGGCTTCCGCGACCACCGCATCGTTGACATAGGCTTTGCCCTTCATGCGGCAGAGGCCGCGCCGAAAGAATTCCAACTCAACCTTCAGATAGAGCTGATCGCCGGGCGTCACGGGCTTGCGAAAGCGCACATCATCCAAGCCCGTAAAGAAAACCAGCTTGCCCTCGGGATTGTCAACCGAATTCAACAGCAGAACGCCTCCGGCTTGGCCCAGCGCCTCGATCACCAGAACTCCGGGCATGATGGGAAAGCCGGGGAAATGTCCCTGAAAGAAGGGCTCGTTGATGCTGACGCATTTGATGGCGGCCACGCGCTCGCCGGGCGACAGATCCAATATGCGATCCACCAGCAGAAAGGGATATTTGTGCGGCAGAATTCGCATAATGGCGGCCGCATCGAAGATGACGTCCCGGGAGGCTTTGCCTTGATAGATGCGGATGATTTTCTTTTTCTCGTATTCCTTGCGGATCATCCGCACCAACTCAATATGCGCAGCATGACCGGCGCGAGCGGCCAGGACGTGGCCCTTGATGGGAAATCCCAGCAGCGCCAGATCACCGATCAGATCGAGCACTTTGTGACGCACAGGCTCATTATAAAATCGCAACTGCCGCCCATCCAGAATGCCGTTATCTCCCTTGATCACTGACGACTTCAATCCAAAGAGCCGCTTCAGGCGGTCAAATTCCTTATCTTCGACTTCGCGATCCACGATGACGATGGCGTTGTCAGTGTTGCCCCCTTGTATCAGCCCCTGCTCCTTGAGCATCTCGACTTCGGATAGGAAGCAGAAGGTCCGCGCCGGAGCGAACTCCCTATAGAATTCCTCGGCCATGTCATACATGGACGTGTACTGGGTGCCCAGCGCTGGATTGCGGTAATCCACCATGTAGGTCACTCGAAACACCGGCGCCGGCACCACCACCAGATCAATGGCGCGCTCGTCGTTATGGTAGATCAGAGTGTTTTCGATCTCGAGATATTCTTTGGGCGCGGTCTGTTCTTCGATCCCGGCGCTGTTCAGCACGTCCATGTAGGGCAGCGCCGAACCGTCACCCACGGGCGGCTCGTTGGCCGTCAGCTCGATCAAGACATTGTCAATTTCCATGGCCGCCAGAGCCGCCAGCACGTGTTCCACCGTGTGCACGTTCACGCCGTTGATGCCGATCACGGTGCCCCGCGTCAGATCCACCACGTGATCAATCAGCGCCGGAATCAGCGGCGAATTCGGCACGTCCAGCCGCTTGAACTTGATGCCGTGATTTTCCGGAGCCGGATGGAAGGTCAGCGAACAGGGATTGCCCGTATGCAGCCCGATGCCGGAATAGGAGATGGGGCTTTTGATGGTCCGCTGCCGCTTTAGAGTATCACTGGCCATGAGCTTTTCGACGCAATGCTTCGATCTGCTTTTCCAAATGATCTATTTTCTTCACGAGATCCGGCAGTTGGCGCAGTGAAGCCTCGACCCGCATTGCCTGCCCGTGAGGCACGGCGTAGCGGCCGGAGATCTTGCTGCCGGCGGGAAAGGACTTCGACACGCCGGATTGAGCGCCGACCAGGGATCCATCCCCCAGGGTAATGTGTCCCACGAAACCGACCTGGCCTCCGATCATGCATCCCCGGCCGATTTTAGTCGAGCCGGAAATGCCGGTCTGCGCGGCCATCACCGTGTTGGCTCCGACAACGACGTTGTGCGCCACCTGGATCAGATTATCCAGCTTGGCTCCCTTTTCGATGCGGGTGGCTCCGAGCGTGGCGCGGTCAATAGTGCAGCCCGCCCCGATCTCAACGTCATCCTCGATGATCACCGTTCCAACCTGCGGAATCTTCTCATAATCGCCTTGAGCCTGCGGCGCGAAACCGAATCCGTCCGATCCAATGACGGCATTATCCTGTATCACCACGCGGCGGCCGATCTGCACGCCGGATCGTATGGAAACTCCTGAGCGCACCAGCGTCCTATCCCCCAGGCTCACCCGGTCGCCAATCGTCGTATTTGGATAGAGGCAGACCTCATCGCCGAGGCGGCAATTTGCGCCGATAACGACATGAGCTCCAATTCTCGCGTTGCGGCCCATCGTCGTCCCCTCGCCTATCACAGCGCTGGGGTGGACGCCGACGGGCAGGGGATTTTCCTTGGGATAGAAGACCGACAGCAAGCGGGCGAACGCCTGATAAGGATCAGCGACTCGAATCACCGCAAGGCGTTCCACCTTCTGATCGGACCCGACGATGACAGCCGAGGCCTGGGTGGTCTTCAGGTATTTCTCATACTTGGGGTTGGCCAAAAAGGTGAGCTCGCCGGGATTGGCCTCCTCGATCTTGGCCAGGCCGGAGATGATCAGATCGGGATCTCCCTGCACCTTCCCCGCGATAAGTACCGCCACTTCTTTCAGGCTATATGCCATGGAAAAAGGCTACTTATTCAGGTCGTCCAGCACCAATTGCGTCATGTCGAATTCGTCCTTGGCGTAGACGATATTTCCCACCGCGGCGTCGAAAATGACGTCGTAGCCGCCGTCCTTGCCGAGCTTGGTGATGACGGTGTTGACCTTGTCAATGATCGGCTGAGTCAACTCCTTGTTGCGCTGGTAGAGCTTGCCGGTTTCGCCCCAGATCTCCTGCTGGAAGCGCTGGTAGTCCATGTATTTGGTCTGAATATCCGCCAGCTTCTCCGCTTTTTTCTCTTCGGACAGCAGCAGGCTCTGGTTTTCCACCTCATCTTCCAGGGCCTTGATTTCGCGCTCCTTTTTCTGCGCCTCTTCGGCCCATTTGCGCTGCTCTTCGTCCAGCGTTCTCTGAGCTTCGATGGACTCCTGGAATTCCGCCAGGATCTTCTGCGAATGAATGTAGCCGATTTTCAGCTCGCGTGCGGCGCCGCTCCGGGCGAATCCCGCGACCAGCAACATCAGCGCTGCCACGGCCCATCCAATTTGTCTGCCCTTTAGCTTCATGGTCTCCTCTTGCCGGGTCCGGCCCGGCCTATATTGGTCTGCTTTTTTATTTGCTGCTGTGGAGGCTAAAAGCCGCGGCCGAATTGGAAATGCGGCACCCATTCGCCGTGCCGCTGGCCGGTCACGGGATCGTAGTAGTCCAGACCGAAGCCGTAATCCAAACCAATCAAGCCGATCATGGGCATATAGAGCCGCACTCCCAATCCCACCGAACGCCTGAGATCAAAGAGGTCGGTATTTTGAAGATTTAGCCAGACGTTTCCGGCCTCGGCGAAGCCGAGCACGAAGATAGTGGGATTGTAAACGACCGGCAGCCTGAGTTCCAGAGACTGCTTGAACATGGTCTTGCCGCCGGCGGCGTACGATCCGCTCTGTGGACCGATGATGCGCTCGTCATAGCCTCGCAAGGGCACGCCCAGCGACAAGCCGGATCCGCCCATGAAAAACTGCTCGATATAGGGCACGGCCTGGGAGGAAGTCGTCAGCGGTCCGATCAAGCCCATTTCGGTATCCGAATATAGCACCAGTTTCCCCAGGACGGGGGTGTACCATTCGGATCCGAAGGTATGCTTGTGGTACTGATCATCTCCGCCGAAAGGCCCTCCGGCCAGTTCGAACGAGTAACGGTTGACCGATCCCATCGTGGGGAATTCCGGGTTGTCCCGCGAATCGCGCGTGAGGATCGTCGTGACGCCGGACGAGATGCGCGGCACGTCCTCTTCCAGACCGCGCGGATTCGTGGCCGCAAAGGAAGAACTGAAATTAGTATAGAGGGCTCGCTCCAGCCGGTAAATCCAATCCACGCGGAAATAGTCATCCGGCCACTTCAACTTGCGCCCCAGGCGCAGCGAACCGCCGATGATGTTCTCGTCGAAGCCGTAATAATTTCCACCGCGCCGCGTCTGAAAGAAGCTGACTCCCAGCAGGGTGGGCGTATCCCAAAGCCAGGGCTCGGTCACGCTGATGGAAAAGGTGCGGTAGATTTTCCCGAATTGCCAGTCCAGACTGAAACGTTGCCCGCCGCCGAAGAGGTTCGGCATGGTGAAGCCCAGCGATCCGATGACGCCATCCCGCTCCGAGTATCCCGCCGACATCTGCACCTGATCCGTGGATTTCTCTTCGACGCGGAAAAAGAGATCCACCTCCTGGTCGTTCACCGGCTGCACGTCCGGTACGATGCTGGCGAAATAGTTGAGGATCGTGATTTCACGGGCCGACCGCCGCAGCTTGGAGACGTCGAACGTGTCTCCGGGATTCAACACGAATTCCCGGCGGATCACGTTTTCTTTCGTCTTGGTGTTGCCTTCGATATTGATCAGGCGCACCGTGAATTCGTTGCCCTCGTAAATTCTAAAATGAACGTCAATCGTGTCCCGTCCGGCTGGAATTTCGGCCGGCGTCACGTTGGCGTAGATATAGCCGCGGTTGTAATAAAGATTGGTGAGGCTCTCCTTCGCCGTGATATCGAGTTTTTCCTGGTTGTAGAGTTCGCCCGGGCGGACCAGAAGATGGGTCTTCAATTCGTCTTCGGTGTAGAGCGTATTGCCGGAAAAGGAGAAATGACCAAAATAGTAGCGAGTTCCCTCATCCACCCAGAGGTCAATAAAGAGATGCCGCCGGTTTTGGCTGTAGTACGTCGAATCCGAGGTGATGGTGGCGTCGCGGTAGCCGTGATTCTTGTAGTAGGATATCAGGCTCTTCTTGTCTTCGTCAAATTTGTTGGGCTTAAATTCGCCGGAACGGAACAGCGACTTCTGTTTGGTCTCCTTCAATTGGCCGCGCAGCTTCCCCTCAGTGAAGGGGTTGTCGGGCACCATCCATTCCACCATCCAGTTGAACAATGCAACGGGAAATCCCACGCCCTTTTTCTCATGCGCCTCGTTCCCGTGGAAGGCAATCTTCTTGATCTTGACCTTTTTGCCTTCGTTGATTTGAACCTTCAGCCTGGCGCGGCCCGAAGAATCGTCGAAAGCTGATTCGGTTTTGACCTCCGCCAACAGGTATCCCTCATCGGCATATTTATCCAGCAGGCGGTTTTTGGCTGTGGTGATCTGATCGGGACGCAGGATCTGGCCGGGATAGAAATCGAGCGCCTTTTCGACGTCCTCCTTTTTGAGCTTCTTGTTGCCGGAGACCTCAACCTTATCCAGACGCGGGTACTCTTTCACCACAATTTTGAGAAAAGCGCCCTGGGGCACCTCGTTCTCAAGGATAATCTGCACGTCGGAAAAAAGCCCCAGTTTCCAGATCTGCTTAATGGCAAGCTGGATCATGTCCCCCGTGATATCCGAGCCCGCGAGGAGCCCGGAGTTGGCCCGAATCAACCCCTCATCGGCGGTTTGGTTGCCTTCGACGCTCAGGCCCATGAGCCGGATCTTGTCAGTCTGCGCCTGAACAGTGGTCACGGCTCCGGCGAAAACGGCCAGAAATAGAATATATTTAAGCATGCGCATCATCGCTTGATCATTTGTGCATAACCTCTTAAAATACCAAATTTTCATATGAATACAAAGCGAAATTGGCGACAAATAGCATTCCCTCAAACCGGCTATCTTCAGAAAACAAAACTGTAGCGCAGGGCGACCGACCGGTCCTTCAATCGCTCCAGGCTGTCATATTCGTAGCCGAAGGTCAGAATCAAATTTCCGGACACGGGCCGGATGCGGTAATCAAGATTCCAGCGGTGCAAGAATCCGAAATGCCTCTCATTGGCGGCGTTGATGCCCGTTTTCCATAGGCCGGTGTAGCTCAAGAAAACGTCATCGGTCAGATATTTGCCCACGGTCAGTTGCGATTGCCGCAGCATGTAGGCTCCCCAGCCGATCTGACTCATCGGCTCGGCGGCCACGCCCAGCACCTCCGACACAAAGAGATTTTGCGCCAGAGTCGGCTGCAAGCGCACGATGTCCATCTGCAAAATTCCCTCCAGCCGCCGCTCAATCGGCCGCACAAATCCGCGCAGAACCATGCCGGAGACAATGGTGCCCCCCAGCGAGCCTACCTTCTGAGAGATCGTCCCAGGTGAATAACCCATGGCGGCCAGAATCTGTTCCTGTGAAGAGCCTTGATCATCTTCCAATACGAAGATAAAATCCCCCCAGCGTCCCCGCTGTTTGCGTTCCCCGGTGACGGGATCCGCCACATAGAGTGTGGCATAGATGGTTCGGCTGTAGCCCATGGAATCCACATAGACGGTGCTGGCGCGCCCCTGCACCATCGGCAGAGGATCGAATTCGTCGAATTCCGCCTCAAACCTCTCGACGCGGAAATTGAAATCCAGATACTCCACGCTGCCCCGCGTTGAAACCAGCTTCCCCTTAAAACGAAAGCTGTTATCCTTCAAACTGCCCACCACGTTCAACCGGCTTTCCGCCGGATCTACATTCAGGTCTATGTCCACGGTGGTCAGAATCTCCGAAACGTCTCCCAAAACCGTATGGCTCTCCAGGGCCTTCAGCTCGTGGGTATAGCGGTTGTCCCGTTCGGGAACGATCTGCACGTCCCAGCGGGCGGAATTGAGAACGTCCAGCACACCCTGGACAAAACGCGAAGGCTTCTTGCCGCCGGGCGGAAACGGATAGGTGAATTCAACGTTCGACGCCGTGATCGAACCGCGCATTAGGGGACTCTCGATCTGGCCGCTAATGCTGAAATTGCCCCGGCCGTCCTTGCCCAGCAAGCTGATATAGCTCTCCCGCCCCTTCGGCATCAGCGAAGGAATGTGGGCGTGAATGCCGCGCCCGTGCGAGCGGACGCTCACCACCCCCATATCCACGTCGGCGCCGGAGAAATACAGATGCTGCAAATCGCCGTTGGAGGTGTCCGCCGTGAAATAGTTCGATATATTAAAACGCTGGCCATCAATTTCTCCCGAGATGTCTTCTATCACCAGCCGGTTCTGATCAAAATGCGCTCGGGCGGAAAGGTCGCGGATCTGTTTGACCACCTCCGGTAGATCCAGTTTCCCGCCGCTCAGTTGCAGCGATCCGCCGCTCAAGCGAAGCTTGCCATCGCGCTGTGTAATTCTTAGTGTGAACTCACTCTGTCCCGACGATGCCTGAATGCCCTTTTCGATTTGATGAAGCATCTTTAAAATATTGCCCTGCAGGGTCAATTGCAGATCCAGCGCTCGGTGATTCCACGGCAGCGTCCCCTCCCCTTTAAGTTCTAGGTCTGGGAGCTGCTTCAACGAAAACTTCTTTAGTACCAGCGTATAGTCGGTGCTGGAATCCTGCAGCGCCTCGACGTCCACCAAGTCAAACGGTATGCGGTAAATGCTCCCCCGTCCGATGGTTAAATAGACTCGGCTTTCGGGCTGCCGCCAGGCGCCCCGGATATCGGCGCGCGCGTTCATGGGCCCGTGCAATTGCAGCGCATTGCGGCCGAATAAATCCATCAGATCAGAGGCATCTGCCAAATTGGATCTCAGATAAAGATCGAGAGTCTTGTTCTCCAGATCCGCCCACCCTTGGACCTGAGCCAGACTGACGACGCCCTGCCCGATATTGCATTCGTTGAGGTTGATCTTTAGAGAATCCAGTTGCGCTGAAATGACCGCCCAAAAATTTCCCTGCTCACGATAATGCCCCTGCGAGGCGTAGAGATCAAGATCGGCGCGGGGATTATGCACATCCCCGTAAAATTCCAACCGGCCATCGAGGACCATCTCCCATTTCGAGGCGATATCCGGCGCGAAAATCTGCAGCCCGCGTTCCAGCGGCCACCCGGCGATGCGCAGTTGCGTCGGGCCGATCTCTCCCGTTTCCAGATTGAGTTCACCGAAGGCCGTAATGGCGCTGTCCAGTTGCAGATTGCGAAGCGAAAGAACGCTTTGATCAAGCTTCAGTGAGACAGATCCTTCCAGCGGCGGCGCAGATCCCTGTCGCAGACTTATATCACCATCAAAAGACAGCGACGATTTGGAGGGCATGCGAAAGGCGCCATTCAGCTTCAGGCGCGAGGCGGTGCGTTCATTCAGAATCAGGAGGCGACAAGCCAGTTTTTCCATTGGGCCTGCGACTTCACCGTCAATTTGCAGATCGCGAATGCGCTCCAGAAAATCCGAAGCCATCAGTTCCTGCAGCAGGCCCTGAGGCTGAGACAATTTGATATGAAGCTCTTTCGTTCGGGTGAAATCACCAATGGTCAGGTCGGCCCAGGAGGACTCGGAAGCCTTGGCGCTGAATTGAAGCTTATCTGAGGCTCGAGAGTACCGCCCTTGAACCTGAATGCCAGCGGAAGATTCGTCCTCCGCATTCCAATCGGCCTGGAGATCATAATTCCCAGTAGCGACAGCAACAGTTCCCTGCAGCACTCCCGGCCTGCCGCGCTCGATCCCGGGCACGGATCCCTTAAAGATAAAATTCCCATCAATGGACGGTTTCTCGTGGAGATCAACCTGGCCCGACATGGCCAGATCACCCTGATCGGTCAAGGCGCCGATATGGGTCAGCGTCAAATGCCGGCCCGCGTAATTTGCCTTTACTTCGATCCTCCGCCAGTCGGTCAGTTTGGTTTGAATCTTCTCAAGATGAGCGTCGAGCGATGCTGTCGGGCTCGCGAGGCTGCCCTGAATCCGCGCATCAAGACTTAAGGCTCCGGAAGGCGACAGCGGTGCTCCCTGGCCGACCCAATCCCTTAAATCCGAACAATCCTGCGATCTGGCGCTCAGCAGAAAATCCAGGCCGGGCCGGCGCAAATCAGCAATTTGTCCGGTGAGGGCCCATTTTGATGCAAGCCCGCTGCCCTCGCCAGAAATCATCCTCAGATTCCAGTTGTCCACCAAGCAGGCCAAGCTATCGAATTGTATCAGTCTTCTATCTCCAACATCCAACTGCGATTGCTGCATTTGGATCGTCCCATCGAGCCGGGAGTCATCGCCCCGCGCGCTCCAGCGCAAATCCGACTGCAAACCCTTTGCGCATACCAGCAAAGGATTTTTAGTATTTGCAGTCGGCTGATAGCGAAGCGAATCAGCGCTGAGCACCATTCGTCCATCGGCCGTGCGCAACGACCGGCTGATGGACAGCCAAAGCTCACAATTCAGATTCTGCTCGCCGGGTCCACTGCTCTGCACGTGGACGTCTAAGCTGCCCTTTTCTTGCGAGTCCAATAACAGGCTTATGTTGGGCAGAGAAAACAGATGCTGACCGCTGTTCGTGAAGAGACGCAAGTCGCCGGCATTCAGGCTGAGTTTTTTGCCCCAGAGGATCTCCGGCGCGGATTCCACCAGATTCCACCCCAGGCTGGGTCGAGCGGAGGCGCTGTCACCCGGACTCAAGCGCAGGTTGAAGGAGGGGCTCTGAAGGTCCAAAGCGGTTATGGAATTTTGAATCTTGAACCCGCTCAGCAGGTATTTCCAGAGGCTGAATCGAATCAGCGCGCGATCTACCTGCAGCGACCAGAGCTCATCCTTCTCCCGCACCTCCAGCCCGTTCAGGCTGAGGGATCCGAATCCGAGATGCAATTGCCGCAGCTCGACGGTGCCGCCGAAGGAGGGATCCACTTGCTGAATCAGGAGATCGCGCAGGCGCTCGTCCACCTGCAGGAAGGGCCAGAGCAGCGCGCCGATGAGGGTGACGATCAGAAGGGCGAATATGACATATAAAAAAAATACCCGGGTTTTCATCGAACGAATATCCCGTCAGGATCCAGCCGTTTTTCCAGATTGGCGATGATCCAGCGATTGGACTCATCGGCATTGCCGCCGGCCGCCCTGACGGAGGATTCCGCCGAAAAACCCGGCATGCGCTCCAGATTTAAAATCAGCCGGGTGAGCACTCCGAAGCGCCCGGCCGTGCCAATCAGGAAATTCCAATAATCATAGCCGGCCACATTCTTGACCGTGCCTCCCCCGAAGCGCACCATGCGACCACGAGCGTCCACCAGCTCCACCCCCAAGAGCCTCCGGTAAAATTCGGCATGGCGCCGGCCCGTAGCATCCGGTCCCAACATGGCCCCCCCGATGGTCCCGGCATAGTCCGACACCCAAGCCGGAAGCTCCAATTCTGACCCTTCAATCTTCTCTTTCAGCGCGGCTACCAGTGCTCCCGTCTGTACCACCACCACCGCATCGGCAAAGCGAACCTCCAAAACGGAGTTCATGCCCAGAGTCAGCAGAAAGATGGTGTTGGGCGGGGGCTGATAATTAGCCGGAAAACTCGAGCCTGTTCCAGTGGCGATGATTCTAATCCGTTCGCGGCTGGCCAGTTGAATGAGTTTGGAGATGGTTTCGTCCGAACTTGCCGCCACCACCAGCCGCGGCAGAAAGCGTTCTAACAGTTCTCCGCCGCGGTCTTTAATCTCTAAGCGTAATGTTTCTTTCATCTTAGACGATCACCGATCTTCGAAAATTACACCATCTCCGCAGCCTTAGGTTCCTCGTCCGAACGTTTATTTTGCCCCAAAAAGCGAAGACCAACCCGCAGGTTGGTCCTCGGCAATGGCGGGATATTTTCAATGCGCCGATAGTTGTTCGCTGACGCGGCCAAAGCGCCGCTCCCGGCTTTCATAAGCGGCCATGGCCTCGAGCAGCTGCGGCCTGCGAAAATCCGGCCAGAGCACGTCCGTGACATAGATCTCCGTGTAAGCCAATTGCCACAAGAGAAAATTGGACAATCGCAGCTCGCCGGAGGTGCGAATCAGCAGTTCGGGATCGGGAATCTGGGCAGTGTACAGGTATTTGGAAAACTGCTCCTCGGTGACGCCGGTTTTCTTCTCTTGGCCAATCCGGTTCACCGCGTCCAAAATCTCCTGCCGGCCGCCGTAGGATAGCGCCAGATTCAGCAATAGTCCCGTGTTGGACTTGAGTTGTTCAATGCCGCGCAGGATCCCCTGGCGCGGTCTTTCGGGCAGGTCTTCGATGCGGCCGATGACCATGAGGCGGACATTGTTGCGATTTAGATCCGCCACCTCGCGGTTGATGGTGATCAGCAGCAAGCGCATCAGCGCGGAGACTTCGCGCCGCGGGCGGCGCCAGTTTTCGGAGGAAAACGTGTACAGCGTCAAAATTTTGACGCCCAGATCCCCGCAGGCGCGAACGATTTCCCGCACCGAGTTGATTCCCTCGCGGTGCCCCGAGATGCGCGGCAGGCCTCGCTGCTTCGCCCAGCGCCCATTGCCGTCCATGATGATGGCAATGTGTTGGGGCACGCGGCGCGGCCGAATCTCCTCTTTTTCCTCAGGTTTTCGCCCGGTCGTGCTCAAGCGTTCCCTTTGCTACTTATTCGTGCGCAGCTCTTCAGCTTTCTTGAGGGCTGTCGTGCCTTCCTTGATGAGCGCCTCGTCGTTGACCTTCTCACCGGCGCGGATCAGCGCGACGCCCAGGTTATTCCAGATGCCGGCGTTATTCGGATCCAACTCCAGCGCGCGCTTATAAAACACGATGGCTTTCTGATTGTCGTTCTTCCGGTCTAAGTAAATCTGAGCCTCGTGGAGCAGAGCTTCCAGGTCTTTAGAATTCAGGGTCCAAGCGCGCTCATACTGAGCGATGGCCTCATCGTAGCGTTTCATGGCCTCATAAAGCAAGCCCAGATTGAAGATCAGGTCTGAGTCGTCGGGTTGGCCCAGCAGAACCTTTTGATAATAATCCAGAGCCCTGGCCTGCAGCGCCGTCTTCTTCGAGCCGTCGGTCTCCTGCATGGCCAAATAGTTGTAGCAGAATGCCGCCACGCGGGTGGCATCCCTATTGGAGGCGTCTTTCTGCAGGATGTCCTCGGCGAGATTCAGCGCCTCCATCTGCTTGCTTTCGTTATAGAGCATTTCCATCAGCAGCACGCGATCCTCGAAGCTGCTGTATTGCGGATCGAGGGCAATGGCCTTCTGCAGGGACGTTTTCGCTAGATCATACTGCTTGACGCGGATTTGCGATTTCGACAGCAGCGACCAGGCATCCCGATCTGCGGGTGAGATCATTACGGCCTGATCCAACAGGGTGATCGCTTCTTCCGGCTGCTTATTGTTGAACTTCTCGACGGACGCGTTGAACAATTCCCGGAAGTGCTTCTCCTTGATTCTATCAATGTCCGCCTTATGCTTTTGATTCAGCGCCAGCGAAGCATCGTACTCTTGCAGCATCTCGGGGTATTGCTTCTCCTGAGCGTAAATGGAGCCCAAAAGGTAATGCGCTTCAGCGTCCTTGGGATCCGTGCGCAACCCCTCCTGCAACTGCTTTTTGGCGTTCTCGAAGTCATTCTGCTGAATGTAGACTCTGGCGGATGTGACGTAGACGCTCTGGCATCCGGCCAGCAGCGCGGCGCCCAAGCAGCACACCAGAATAACAACCGGAATGGATTTCATGGCAATCTCACAGATTTTATGGGGGTCTCCAGATGAAGTATCTGGCTTGTTTATTTATCTTCGTGAATCTTGGAAAAGTCGTAAGGCGGGCGATGGATACCCCTTTCCGTGATGATGGCCGCGACCCATTCATGCGGCGTCACATCAAAGGCCGGATTGAAGGTCTTGATGCCCAACGGAGCCGTTCGCCGGCCGGCAAATCCCGCCACCTCATCTCCGGAGCGCTGTTCGATGGGAATGTGGCTCCCGTCCGGTATGGCCGGGTCTACGGTGGAGGTCGGAGCCGCCACATAGAAGGGGATGTTGTGATGCTTGGCCAGCAGAGCCACCGTGAAGGTGCCGATTTTGTTGGCCACGTCGCCGTTGGCCGCAATGCGATCCGATCCGACGATCACGGCGTCCACCCAGCCCTTGCTCATAACCACGCCGGCCATGTTATCGCAGAGCAGGGTCACGTCAATGCCGTTGGCCTGCAATTCCCACGAGGTCAGGCGAGCTCCTTGGAGAAGCGGTCTGGTTTCGTCGGCGAAGACGCGGATCTTCCTGCCCATTTCCTGAGCCACATAAATGGGAGCCAGAGCGGTCCCCATGCCGCCCGTGGCGAGGGATCCGGCGTTGCAATGAGTCAAGACCGACATGCCGTCCTTGAAAAGCTGGACGCCATGCTCACCGATCTTGCGGCACATGGCCTCGTCTTCAGCATGAATCAGCAGAGCCTCAGACTGAAGCGCGTGGCGCAGGCTATCAATATCCTTGTGTTTATCGAGAACTCGCCCCATGCGATCTATCGCCCAGGCCAGGTTGACGGCCGTCGGCCGGACCGACCGCAGCTCCAGCATGATGCGCCGCAACTCCTGAACAAATTGATGAAGATTATCGGTCTTAATCCCGTTCGCACCGATGACCACTCCGTAGGCCCCCGCCACACCGATAGCCGGAGCGCCGCGCACCGCCAACCGCAAAATCGCATCCGCCATGACGCGATAATCGTCAGTGACGATGTATTCCAGGCTCCCGGGCAGTTTCGTCTGGTCTATGAAGCGAACTTTATTCTGATCCGCCAGCCATTCTATCGTTTTGACGTGCATCGTTTCGATTTTTGTTAATTTACCTAACCTTTAATACTAATGAATTTAGTCCAAAAAGTCAAGCCGAAATCGAAATAAACTACAAAGCAGTCGTGGATTGGAAACGGCCCGCTCCAGGACTGCTTTGCTGGATTGAAAATTGGCACCGACAGATACTTCGATGGTTGTGCCATCGGCTTCGCGATCAGATCAGAGTCATCTCGGCGAAGCGTTTGAAACGTGCCTCCACATCTTGTTTACTAATCTCCCGAAGACGATCCACCGAAAATTTTTCCACGGCATACGAGGCCACCACCGTGGCGTAGGCCATGGCACGCCGCATCACCGCCGGATCATGGCACCCCTGTGAGGCGATGTATCCCACCAGCCCTCCGGCAAAGGAGTCCCCTGCGCCCGTCGGATCATAGAGGCTCTCCAGCGGATAGGCCGGAAGGATGAAAAAGCTCCCCTGTCCCACGATAAAAGCCCCGTGTTCTCCTTTCTTGACAATGACCGTCTTGGGGCCGAGCTTGGTGACTGCCTTGGCCGCGCTGATGACGTTTGCTTCTCCGGTCAATTGCCTGGCCTCTTGATCATTGAGGATGACCACATCCGTCTTGGCCATCACTTTCTTCAGGCTCTCCAGGGCCGTCGAGATCCAGAGGTTCATGGTGTCCAGCAAGACCAGGCGCGGCTGCTCCATCTGCTTCAGAACGTCCATCTGCAGTTCTGGATGGATGTTGGCCAAAAAGACGTAGGGGGTCTTTCGATATTCCGGCGGCATTTTCGGCGAAAACGTCTGAAAGACATTCAGCTCGGTCAGCAGCGTATCCCTCTGGTTCATATCCGGGTGGTAGATCCCCGCCCAGCGGAAGGTTTTCCCCCGGGCGATCTCCAGACCCGCCAGATCCACTCCGCGAGCTTTCAGAAAATCGAGCTGCGCCAGTGGAAAATCATCGCCGACCACTGCCACGACCTTTACCGGCGCAAACAAGCTCGCCGCGGCGGCGAAGTAAAATGCCGACCCGCCCAGCGCATCCTTGACCTCGCCGTAGGGCGTTTTCACCGAATCCAACGCCGCCGAACCGACAACCAGGACACTCATGGAAGCTCCTACATTTGTTCCGGGGCGCTCAGGCCCATCAAGCGCAGGCCTTCCTGCAGCGTAATCTGAACCGCCCGGCAAAGGGCCAACCTCGCCCGCGTGAGCTCGGCATCTTCCGATAGGACGCGGCATTCGTGATAGAACTTATGAAAGGTGGTGGCCAAATCGGCCAGATAACTGTTCAAGCGATGGGGCGCCAATTGCAGCGCCGCCGCCTCCACAACATCCGGGAACAAGGACAGCGCTCGAATCAAATCCAATTCTTCCTGGGCCGCCAACCTCGGCAAATCTTCGGCGCCGGCCGGACCGAAGTCACCCGCCTTGCGAAAAATAGAGGCGATGCGCGCATGCGCGTATTGCACATAAAAGACCGGGCTTTTCTCGGAACGGTCTTTGGCGACCTCGATGTCGAAATCGAGGTGCGACGACCAGCGCCGCGACAGAAAGATCTGCTTGGCGCCGTCGGCGCCGACTTCGTCTAAAAGCTCCTGCATGGTGATCATTTCGCCGGTGCGTTTGGACATTTTCACCGGCTTCCCGCCGCGCAGAAGATTCACCTGCTGCACGATAATCACTTCGAGAAAATCTTCTGGGAAGCCGAGCGCGCGCAGCGCCGCCTGCATGCGCTGGACATGCCCGTGGTGGTCCGGACCCCAAAGGTCGTAAACCTTTTTAAAGCCCCGTTGCGCCTTATGAAGATGGTACGCGATGTCCGGCAAAAAATAGGTGGGCCGCCCATCGGACGTCACGACCACCCGATCCTCATCATCCCCGAATTGGCTGCTGCGGAAGAAATGTGCGCCATCTTTGACGTAAATATACCCGCTTTCTTTCAGTTGATTCAGGGCCTGCTCCGGCCGGTTTTGTTCATACAGCCCGCTCTCGAAAAACCAGCGGTCGTATTGCACGCCATAGTCGTCCAGCGTTTTGCGCTGCTGCTGGACGATGACATTTGCCGCCCAGCGCCCCATCTCCGCCGAGGAGGCCGAAAGCGGATCTTTCGGGTAGGATTGAAGGGCCTCCTGGGCAAGGTCAATGACATAGGCGCCGTGATACCCGCCCTCAGGAATGGTATGTGGCTGTCCCTGCGCTTCAAGGATGCGAGCTTGGACTGAGGCCCCCAGCAGATCAACCTGCCGCCCCGAGTCGTTGACGTAATATTCGCTTTCGACCGCAAAGCCGATCTTTTCTTGCAGGCGCGCCAGCGAATCCCCCAGCGCCGCCGCGCGCGCGCTGACGATATTGAGAGGCCCCGTAGGATTGGCCGAGACGAATTCGAACTGACGCCTCTCCCCCGCCCCTGCCTGGCTCGATCCGTACTCCGGGCCTAATTCGAGAATCGCATGAACCAGCCGCCGCAAGGCCTCGGGAGTGTATGTGAAATTCAGATATCCCGCGCCGGCAACGGCGCACTGGGCGATGACCGTATCATCCGCCGGCAAGGCCTGCGCAATCTCTTCGGCAATTTTGCGCGGAGGTTTTTTCAATTGCCGAGCCAGCTCCAGCGCCACGGTGCAGGAGCGATCCCCCAGCGAAGGATCCGGCGGAATCTCCAGCGAAATCGGGGCATGAGGATACCCGAGCTTCTCCAGAGTCCGATTCAAAGCCTGAATCAAGTGTCGGTTAAGGTTCACTGCGGATGCTTGACTGATTTGGCGGCGCGTCGGGGAGCTTTCGGCGTTTTCGATCTGGCGGAGGTCGAAGATGACGGCGCTTTCAAAAGTTTCAGCCGGACAGGCTTGGCCTCGCCCCAGAGCGATTCCAAATCATAAAATTCGCGGCTGGAAGGCAAGAAAAGATGCACCACGACGTCAATATAGTCCATTAATATCCACTGCAAATGATGGCGGCCCTCAATGTGATGCGGCCGCTCGCCCTGCGTCTTCAAAGAAGCTTCGATGTGCGCGCAGATGGCCCGCAAATGCTGATCCACTTCGCCCGTCATTAGGACGAAATAGTCGGTGAACTGAGTGATGGCCGAAACATCCAGAACCACCACGCTTTCGGCCTTCTTCTGCCAGCCCAGCTCGACGATCTGCAGCGCCAGTTCCCGCGCGATGGTTTTGGGGCTCTTCTTTCGGGGCGTCTCTTACCTCCCGGTTAGATTTAGCGTCTGATAATCCGATCCCAGAATCAGGGTTACGTCAATATCCCCCATGCCGGGATTTTCTTGAATAGAAATTTGATCAGCGGAGAGGCCCAGCACATGCGCCAGCCGTCGAGCGGCCAGTTCGCTGAAGGGCAGCGCCGAACGCGCCCAGATGACGGTCTTTTCGTAGGCCTGCGAATTGGCGTTGCCGAAGGAAAGAATGTCAAAGCCCTGCGAGCGAAGGGCGCTGCGCACCTTGCCGGCGATTCCGGGCGTTCCGCATCCGTTCAGGACCTGGATCTGGATTTCACGCGGCGGAGGCATGTCCGCAGTCAGCAGCGGCGCTGGAGCGGGTTTATTTACCGCCGGGACTAGGGATCCGGTTACGGTTTTCAGGCTATCCGAGGCAGCTTTTCTTTCCGTAATAACCGGCTTTTCCGGCGGAGCTGACGCCATCTCCTGCTTGGTCGTCTTCGGGCTCTTCGTGCCTCCAAAGTGATCCAGATAGAAATCGAAGAAATTGACGATTAGGAGGAGCACCAAGAGCAGAACCATGAGATTCTGCAGATTCACCGGAGAACCGCTGCCGCCGGCGCGGCTTTTTCGAGATCTCCTCATGGGCTGAAATAGAGAAAACGCCGCGTAGGGCCGCACGGCGCTGTAGATGACGCATTGATGTCGGTATGGGGTTGGCTTATCTTGAGCATGCCGTAGCGGCTAATTGTTGGGAGAATTCGTAAGGTCGGCATTTTCCGGAGCCGGAATCGCTGGAAAGGACTGCGCCGGCATCCAATAGGGATTATAGCCGAAGGGCGAGCCGGCCGGATAGCGTCCCACTTCAAGGCGCAGGAACATGTTCTTGCTGGGCCGCCAGTCCAGCGCCGCTCCGCCGACGAAGGTCCCTCCCTGAGTCAATCCATCCGGCCCCAAACTCGAATAGGGCTGATGCAGATAGCCCAGGTTCAGCGTTAGGGAGAGCGGATTAGAGAGACGATATCCGATGGTTTCCATGAAGAGCCCGCGCATCACGCTCTGGCCGCCGCTGGTCATGTAAGCCATGCTGTAGGAGTGGTTGAAGGTCATCCGGCTGGGATCCAGCAGACCCATGGGCTGCAAGTTCAAGCCCAAGCCGTTGCCGCTCCCGGAACGGAGATAGCTGCTCACCTCTGAACCGGATCCGCTCGCGCCACTTTGAGCCTGCGCCGCGAAGGGCAGGATCACAAGCAACAAGCAGAATATCATCAGGGCCGTCCTCATTATTCCTCATTCCTCCTAACGTCCAGATACAAGATAGAAACGTATGGCGGAGAAATCAAGCAAATTCTAATCTGAATTGAATCCAAGAAAAACTATATCGCTCGCCCGTTAAACAATGCCCTTGGGGGGAAGTTCCCGATTGGCATCGGCCAACTCCGCCACCGTATTGATGCCGCGCACCTCTTGAAAGCTCCCTTCGCAGGCGGCCACGATTTGGCCCGACGAAGCCAAGAGCCTCACCGCCTCCGTCAGGTAATACTCCCGTTGGTCGTTGTCCGTTCGCAGTTTTGGAAGCGTGGCGCGGAGATCGCCGACATTGAAAACGTAAATGCCACTGTTGATTTCATCAATCTTCTTGAGCTCTTCGGTCGCATCGCGCTCTTCGACGATAGCCGCCAGATGCCCCGAACTCTGGCGCACGATCCGTCCGTAGCCTTTGGGATGATCGGCGCGGGCGGTCAAGACCGTCGCGGCGGCGCCAGTGCGGCGGTGATGCGAAATCAAACTCTTCAGCGTTTCGATGCCGATCAGCGGCACATCGCCCGAAAGAATCAGAGCCAATTGATTTTTCGCTTCCAACTGCGGCAGCGCGCACATCACGGCATGGCCTGTGCCGAGTTGCGGCTCCTGCACGGCGAAGCGCACGGTCTGCCCCTCAAGCTCCGCCATGACTTTTTCTTTCTGATGCCCAACGAGGACAACGATGGGCGACGCCCCCAATTTCTGAGCCGTCTCAACGACATAGTGAATCATGGCGCGGCCGCGAATGGGATGGAGCACCTTGGCCAGATCCGATTTCATCCGCGTCCCCTTGCCGGCCGCCATAATGATGGCCGCCAATTCGTCGCTCTTGCCGCTCATCATGGTTCGATGATGATGTTGTCTAACAGGCGCGTATTGCCCAGCCAAATGGCGCCGGCCAGGACGACACGGCGATTGACCTTCTCCACGGGCTGCAACTGAACGGCGTCCACCACTTCGATGTAATCCACCGTCACGCCGGTATTGCGCAAAGCCTTACGCATTTCCTGCTTGATCTTGGCCGCGCTGCTTTCTCCGGATTCAAACAGCTTCTGCCCCTGAGACAAAGCGCGATAGAGCACCGGCGCTCGCTCGCGTTCCGGCGGCGCCAAGTAGTTGTTGCGCGAACTCATCGCCAGCCCGTCTGTCTCCCGCACGGTTGGAGCCACCAGAATTTCCACGTCCAGATTCAGATCCTCCACCATTCTTTGAATAAGCAACGCCTGCTGGTAGTCTTTCTGACCAAAAACGACGGCGTCGCAATCGGTCAAATTGAAAAGCTTGGCGACGATGGTGGTCACGCCGCGGAAATGCGTGGGTCGGCTGCGGCCGCAGAGCACGCTCCCCAATCCCTCGACGATGACGAAGGTGCGGAAACCGTCCGGGTAGATCTCTTTGGCATCCGGGTAGAAAATCGCATCGGCGCCACGCTCCTCCACCAGTTTTTCATCGCGGTCGAGGTCGCGGGGATAGCGATCCAAGTCTTCTTCCGGCGAAAATTGCGTCGGATTGACGAAGATCGAAACCAGGATGCGGTCGCAATGCGGTTTGATGTGCTCAATCAGAGAGAGGTGCCCTTCGTGTAGATAGCCCATGGTGGGCACCAAGCCGATGCGCAGGCCCTGGCTGCGCCAATCATGCACAAAGGTGCGCAATTCGGGGATGGTGCGTAGGATAAGCATGGCACCTGATCTCTTATTCGTAGCTTTCTTTTTTTGAGGGGAAGAATCCATTTTTAACATCTTGGATATACTCGCGAGTCGCATTCTCGACCTCGCGCGCCAACTCGCGATACTTGCGCACGAATTTCAGGCTCAATTGGTCGTAAAGCCCCAGCATATCGTAGTTCACCAGCACCTGGCCGTCGCAGCCCGGGCCGGAACCGATGCCGATGGTGGGGATTTTCAGCGATTTGCTGACCTCTGCCGCTAATTCCGCTGGGATCTTTTCCAGCACCAGGGCGAACGCGCCGGATTCCTGCAGATCTAGTGCATCGTCCCGCAGCCGCTTGGCCTCGTCCGAGCCGCGCGCCCGCACGTCCCAGCTTCCGAATTGATGAATGGATTGCGGCGTCAATCCCAGATGCCCCATAACCGGAATGCCGATCTCCACGAGCCTTCGAATCGTTCCCAGAATCGGTCTGCCCCCTTCTAATTTGACCGCTTCGGCGCCCGCCTCCGCCAGAAAGCGCCCGGCGTTGCGCATGGCTTCAGCCGTCGAAACTTGAAAGGAGAGGAATGGCATATCGGCCACCAGCAGCGCATGCGTGATCCCTTTCGAAGCCGAGCGGACATGGTAGAGCATCTGCTCCATGGTTGCCGGCAAGGTTGTAGTTTCACCTCCCAGCACCATGGCAGCCGAATCGCCCACCAGGATGACGTCTATCCCCGCCTGATCCTCCAGCCGGGCGAAGAGGGCATCATAGGCCGTCAGCACGGCGATCTTTTCGCCGCGCTGCTTCATCTCCTGCAAAGTCAGCGTTGTTACTTTTTTCGTGTTCACCATAGTTCCACGAACCGCAGAATATCGCTTTTAAATGCTAATTCGTTCGGGAGTGTTCCGTTTCGATGATGCGGCCTCCGCCGATCAGTCGGTCGGCGTCGAAGAAGGCAGCCGACTGACCCGGGGTGATCGCCTCAACTGGCTCATGCAGGCGAATGCCAGCCCCGCTTTCATCGGGCGAAATGCTGCCCGTTACTGCCGGCGAATGATACCGAATTTGAATCTGCACGGAGATGGGCTGCCGGGGCGGTGCGATCAGCCAATTTATCTGATCCGCTCGGAAGGCGCTTCCCAGCAGGCGTTCCCGGCTTCCGATGACCACTCGGTTGGCCGCAGGATCAGTGCTAAGCACATAACGGGGTTCGGGGAAGCCGCCTCCCAGCCCCTTGCGCTGACCTATAGTGTAAAAGGGGTAGCCGTCGTGATTTCCAACGGAACGCCTCCCCTGATTCGTTTCCTCAACCAGCTCGCCCCCCATGCGAATTTCCGCAAGATGCGGAACGCGCTTCAGCAAAAAATCACCGTATTCCCCCGCCGGAATAAAGCAGATCTCCTGACTATCCGGCGTCTGCGCTGTTTTCAGCCCGAATTCAGAGGCAATTCGGCGCACTTCGGTCTTTGCCAAATCACCCAAGGGCAATAGCGTATCGCTCAACCGCTCCCTGGGGATGCCCCATAAGGCATAGGCTTGATCTTTATTCCCATCCGCAGCCCGCCAGAGTTGATACTCGCCATCGCCCTCGCGGATCCGGGCATAGTGCCCCGTGGCGATTTTATCGCACCCCAAGCGGCGGGCCTTTTCGTATAGGACGCCCCATTTCAGGTAGGTGTTGCAGCGCACGCAGGGATTTGGCGTTCTGCCGGAAATATATTCAGAAATGAAGTCCCGTATAACGTAATGCTCGAACTCATCAATCATATCCACCGAATAATGCGGGATTCCAATAGTGTGACAAACGGCCTGTGCGCGCAATGCGGCGTCCAAGCTGCAGCAGCCTCGAATACTATCCCTTGCGATGCCGGCGCCTTCATGGTCGTAGAGTTTCATCGTCAGTCCAACGACCTGGTAGCCCTGCTTCGCCAAGAGCGCCGCGGCCACCGAACTGTCAACCCCCCCACTCATGGCTACGGCGACTCGATTATGAAGATTCCTGGCGCTCAAAAAATCGGCCTCTCATGCCCTTCAGTTCTTTGCGTCGTTGCGGTTAGAAATTAAAACGCCATGGCCCGAAAATTCTCTACTACCTGCGGCACAACTTCCAAAGCGTAATCCACCGATTCGTCGTCGTTCTCGCGGCCCAGGGAAAACCGGATTGAGCCCTGGGCAATTTGCGGAGGAATCCCCATCGCCAGCAGCACATGAGATGCACTGGTCTGTCCGGAACTGCAAGCCGAACCGGTTGAGACCGCCAAGCCTTTCATATCCAGCGTCAGCATGAGCGCTTCGCCCTCGAGGCCTTCGAAGGAGATATTTACCAGGCCCGGCAGGCGCTCCGTCGGATGCCCGTTCAGGTGAATATCCGGCAATCGGGATTTCAAACCCTCCCAAAAACGATCCCGAAGTCTGGTCAAATGCTCAGATTCGGCGGCCATTTTGGATTGGCAGATCTGGGCCGCCACGGAAAGACCAATAGCGCCCGGCAGATTTTCCGTGCCGGTTCGCATCTCGCGCTCCTGATGACCGCCTTGCGTACGACGGCTTAGCTTAACGCCCTTGCGAATGTAGATCGCACCCACTCCCTTGGGCCCATAGATTTTATGCCCGGAAAGCGATAGCATGTCCACGTTCAGGTCTTTGACATCCGTTGGCAGTTTTCCGAAAGACTGCACGGCATCTGTGTGGAAAAGGATGCCCTGTTCGCGGGCGATCTGGCCGATTTTCCCGATGGGATTGATCGTTCCCACTTCATTGTTGGCATGCATGATTGAAATTAGAACGGTGCCGGGAATAATGGCGCGCATCACCTCGTCCGGTTGAATTATGCCGTAGGAATCGGGGCTGACGTAGGATACGCGGAAGCCGTGCTGTTCCAGGAAGCGGGCGGTTTCCAGCACCGCGTGATGCTCGATCTTGCTGACGATCAGATGATCGCCTTTATCGCGATTGGCTTCCATCACCCCCATAAGCGCCAGATTATCCGCTTCGGTTCCGCCCGAGGTAAAGAAGAGCTCAGCCGGATCGCAATTGAGGATCCGGGCGATCCTTTCACGAGCGTCTTCCAGGGCCACCCGCGCCTCGCGTCCAAAGCCATGGATGCTGGAGGGATTGCCATAGTTCTCCCGCATCGCCTTCATCATGGCTTCGGTGACCGCCGCATCCACACGGGTTGTGGCGCTATGATCGAAGTAATACCTTTTCACCTCTATCCTCGATGCTCCGTTAAACGGCGCAGGTATTCCACGAAGGCATCCAGCGCCCGGCCGCGATGGGAAATCTGGTTTTTTCTCTCCAGCGTTAACTCGGCGAACGTCATCTTCTCATCCGGCACGTAGAATATGGGATCATAGCCAAAACCGTGCTGCCCCGAAACCTTTTCAGCAATGAGGCCGTCTATGATTCCTTCGAAATATTGGGTCTTCCCTGCATCCACATAGGCCAGCACGCAGCGAAAACGGGCCTGGCGTCTTTCCTGCGGGACGCTCGCCAGATCGCGCAGGAGCTTCTCTACATTATCCGCGTAGGTTGCTCCCGGTCCGGCAAAGCGCGATGAATAGACGCCGGGTTGGCCGCCCAGAGCCTCAACCTCAAGGCCGGTATCGTCCGCGAGCGTCGGCAGATTCGTGAGGCGATGCAGGGTCAGCGCTTTCTTCTGCGCGTTGGTCTCGAGCGTCTCGCCATCCTCTTCAACCTCGGGAAGATTCGGGAAGTCGTTGGCAGAGAGGACCTCGATGCCAAACGGTTCAACCTTGCGGCTGACTTCTTTTAATTTATCTCGGTTGCGCGACGCGAACAGGATCTTCATTTCTTGCGCAAAAGGCAACCCGCGCGGCGAATTGCCCATTAGATACTACGACTCAAAGCCCGGGAATAATGGGCAATTCATCGTTCCTGCGGATACATTTCCACTCGGTCCACAATGCCGACGATAGCCGCGTCCACCGGCGTCAGCAGCGGTTCGGGGAAGGGCAGCGCCGCCTCCCGCGACGTCACGTAGAAGACCACCTCGCCCGGGCCCGCTCCCACCGTGTCCACCGCATGAATCGGCCCGCCTGATTTCTTGCCGGTCTCCGTCAGCGGCTGGATGATCTGGATCTTGGCGTGCACGAGATGCTCATCCTTTACGGTCGCCCAGATCGTCCCGATAACCTTCGCCAAGTTCACGATTCTGCCTCACGCCGAATATTTCGCCAGGGTTTCTTCCCATTGCGATTCGGGCAGCTCGATGTCCAGCCGGTCCACGATGGCCATGATGACAGCGTCCACCGGCTTGTCTTTGGTGATCCAGGTCAGCCGCGCCGAAGATCCTTGAGCGATCAGGACGATTTCGCCGGGCCCGGCGCCCACGCTGTCCACCGCCACCAGAAAGCTGCCGAGCGGCTTGTAATCCAGGTCCACGGCGCGCACGATCTGGAATTTCAGCCCTTCCAGCATTTCGTCCTTGCGCGTGGCCCAGACGGTGCCGATGACGCGACCTAAGAGCATTAATTCCCCACTATTTTAGTCTGGCCCCAGAAACTCACGCCTGACCCCGCACCCTTAACGCCAAAATATTCCGCCACCGTTGCCCCAAGATCGGCAAAAGTCTTCCGCACGCCCAGATTTATATCAGGCTGAATCCCATGACCATAGATCAGAATCGGCACGTGCTCGCGCGAATGATCGGTTGAAGGCGTCGTCGGGTCACAGCCATGATCCGCCGTGAAAGCCAGAACGTCATCTGTCTGGAGGGCGCTCATCAGTTGTGGCAGGAAATCATCAACCTCGCGCAAGCCCTGGTAGTACCCTTGAACGTCATTGCGGTGCCCCCAAAGCATGTCGAAGTCCACCAGATTCGTGAAAATCAGACCGGTGGCATCGCTCCGGATCGCCTTCAGGGTTTCCTGCAAACCATCGCCGTTGGATTTCGTATGCACCGCGCGGCTTAAGCCCCGCCCCACGAATAGATCCTCGATCTTGCCGATGCCCAGCACCTCGACGCCCGCCTGCCGCAACAAATCGAGCACGGTATTAGCCGGCGCTTCCAGAGCGAAGTCTTTGCGATTGGCGGTGCGCTTAAAGCTCCCTGGCCGACCGATAAAGGGTCGGGCGATGATCCGCCCCACGGCATCTGCGCTGGTCATGATTTCGCGCGCCTGGCGGCACAACTCATACAGCCGCGGCAGCGGAAAAAGCTCTTCATGTGCCGCCAACTGCATGACGGAATCCGCCGAGGTGTACAGGATAGGCCAACCTGTGCTTAGATGTTCCGCCCCAAGTCTGTCAATGATCTCCGTTCCTGAGGCCGGCACATTGCCCAAGAAATCCAGCCCGGTTGCCCGGCGCAATTGTTCGACAATTCGCTCGGGAAAGCCCTGCGGGTAGGTCGGCTGCACTTGCTGGGCGATGCACCCCATGAGTTCCCAATGGCCGCTGATGCTGTCTTTTCCCGGAGCCTGCTGGGCCATCTTGCCATAGGCCCCCAAAGCCCGGACGTCTGGGCGAAGCCCTCTGATCGGTTCGATCTTGCCCAAGCCCAACGCCTCGAGGTTGGGCAGATTGAATCCGCCGACCGCTTCCGCGAGGTTTTTTAAGCTGTTCGATCCGACATCGCCGTACTGGTCGGCATCCGGCAGCTCGCCAATCCCGACGCTGTCCAGCACGACGACGATGAAGCGCCCCATTTTCAGCTATGCGACCTTGAGCTCCGCTTCATTGCACTTGCAGACTTTCGCCACGCGCGTGTTGAAGCGGAAGCCGCCAGTCCCATTGGCCACCGGCGAAACAACTTTATAGTAGCTCAGCGGCGTATCGCAAATGGGGCATTTCTTGGCCATTCTCTGAGCCTTGGCCACTTTGTCACCGAAAGACTGTACTTTTGCCATGCTTCTTCTCCCTTTATATAACTTTAGAAAATAAGCAAAAAGGATCGCCAAGTCAATAAAAAAGCCGCCTAAACATCAACGCTTAGGCGGCTTCAATTCCCATTAAATTTCGGATTACGGCGAGGGCGGTGTGGTGGAAGCTTGATTGAGTCGCCAGAGATCATCCTCCACCGGAATGGGGATTCTCTGCTGGCCGGGCGCTTCCGGCAGACGATGCTTGGCGGTGTCGGTTTCTGCTTCGCGAGCGGCCAACAGATCCGATGAAGCTCCCGGCACAATTTGCCGCTTCGGCGCGGGCTGGATGGGCGTATTTTGCAGTTGCGCCCGCGCCTGCAAGGCATCCGTTGGCTGAGAAGCCATCATGTTTAAGGGAGCATGTATTGGCCGGAGAAACAAAAATCCCAACAGCAAGGCCACCGCAACGCCTGCTGACAGCGCCACCGGGTTCAAGCGGGGCTCCCAGCCCCATCTGCGCCGATTGCCCCCAAGCTCCAACTGGCGTATGGTTCGCATCAAATTTGAAGCGAAATAGGGCGACGCCTGCAGATTCGGCAGAGCCTGAAGGCTCTGCCGAATCCGAAGGGATTCCGCCCCGTAACAGGCGCAGTAGCAACAATTCCGCCGATGCTCAGCCAGCGTCTCGGCCTGAGGCGCCGCCAGTCGGCCAGCCGAATAATCGGCCCAATTTTTCTCGAAATACTCGCAGCTTATCACGTCTGCCATCAGTCTGTTACCCCCGCTATCCATCAGCCTCTGGGATTTTTTCCGGCCTATACCGAAAGTCCAATAGACCCCCGTTCTTCTTATTTAACATTGGGGTTTCAGCTTAGGTTCCCAGTTCCCGGCAATTTTTTGCGCCCCCCCATTTTCGGAGGCGAAATTGATCCCCAACCGGCAAAATGCTGCAAAGTCCGGGCCGCTCAAATGCGCCCCTTCATTCGCTTCTGGATCTGCGTCCGCCCCCGGTTGACTCTCGATTTCACCGTGCCCAGAGGCACCTTCAACATCTGACTGATCTCCTCATAGGAGAGATCCTGCAGATCCCGCAAAATGATCACCTCGCGGAAATAGACCGGCAACTGCATGACCTCCTTCAAAATCAGATCCCGCACCATCCCCCCCTCGACCGACTTCTCCACGTTGATCTCGGTATCGGGGATTTCGTAGTCCTTCTCGGTTTCGCCGCGCTGCGAAATGGAGAAGAAATTGCGGATTTTGCGGCGGCGCAATTCCGTGCGAGCCAGGTTTCCCGCAATGGTATAAATCCAGGTGGAAAACCGCGCGATCTCCTTGTAGCGGTGCTTGTTGCGGTACACTCGCAAAAAGGTCTCCTGGACAATATCTTCGGCCGTATTGCGGTCGTTCAACAGGCGGCCGACAAAATTGATCAACTGCCCCTGATACCGGCCCACGATCTCTTCAAAAGCGGACAGCTCCCCGGCCTGAAACTGGGCGATCAACTGCTCATCGGTGACGGCTTTGGCGCCGCCTGAAGCGCTTTCATTCTTCATGCTTTAGGGTTTGGCGGAAGGGATAGGGTTCAGCAGATTTTCGATCAGCCACCACATGATCAAGGGCTCGCCCAGCGAACTCGACTTGCGGTACTGATCGGCTTTCGCCAGAATTTCCAGCGACTTGCCCAGCTCCCCGCGGGTATAGTGGGATAAGTATTGGCGATAGCGTTTTTCCAGAAAGGCCGGCCGCAGATCCAGTTCTTCCTGCCAGCGGGCCGGCGCCACTTTTTTCTCTTGAAGATACTTCATGCGATAGAGCGCCCAGGTCTGGCGGAAAAGCATCATGATCAGCCCGGCCGTCTCCGACCGCTGCTGCAAGAGTGCCTGCAAGGTCATGCGCGCCGCCGCGCCGTCGCGGCGGCCCACGGCATCCAGCATTCCGTACAGCTCGACCTCGCGGCTAAAAGCGGTGCAGTCGGCTACGTCGCGGCTCTCGATGGTCGCGCGGTCTCCGATGAAAAAGACCAGCACTTCGAGCTTCGAGAGCAGATCCTGCAGGCCGGGCAAACTTTCACTGAGCATCCGCTCGAGGGCATCCTCCGCAATGGACTTGCCGAAGGAAGCCGCAAATTCCTTCAAATGCTCCTGCATCTCGGCCGGTTTCACGAACGGAAAGGCGACTACCGTGCAGCGCTCCAGAATCTTCTTATAAAACGATTTCTGCAGATCGGGCTCCGCTTCCACCAAAACCAGCGTGAAATCGGGCGGCGGATTCTTCAGGGTGCGCTCAATCAGATTCGCCACGGTCTTGTTGCGCGCGGTTTTGTCCAAGCCCTTTAGAATCACAATTCGCCGGACCGGAATGAGGGGCAGCGAGGTCAGCGTGTCCGCGAAAGAGGTCCAATCCACTTCGCCATCGTCCGCTCGAAAAACGTCCCAGTTGAAATCCGACGAGCCGGCGGCCAGCGCTTTTTGCTTCAGCTGGGCCAGCGCTTGGTTGACCAGGACCTCTTCGGGGCCATAAAAGAGATAGGCCGGCGATACCTGACCCTTGTTCAGGGCCTGCCGCAATTGCGGATAGGACCAGATGCTTGCGCTTTGCGCCATGTTCTCGTTAGCCGTTTCCTCTAATCCGTTCGTTTCGGACAGTTCGCGATGAACCACTTCAAGAGATTATCCCCCGCGGGATGATCCCCCAGTCTCTCCGGATGCCACTGCACCGCCCACACCGGCTCGCCGGCCGCGCTTTCCAGCGCTTCAATGACGCCGTCTTCGGCATGAGCCACGGCGCGAAGACGCTCCGGCACCGTCCGAGCGGCTTGATGATGAGAACTATTGACCTCCGCTTCCGATCCGCCCAGGAGGGAGCCCAGCCAGGATCCGTTCTCCAGGCGGATTTTGTGCCGAAAAGAGCGGCTCTTTTTGCCGCGGCGATGGTCAACGGCTCCCGGCTTCCACGCGGGCAGATCCTCCCAAAGCGTTCCACCGAACGACACATTTAGCTGCTGCAATCCCCGGCAAATGCCAAAAATGGGGATCCTCCGCCGCTGCGCAAAATCAATCATGCGGCGCTCATGCTCGCTGCGCAGTTGACATTCCGGGCGCACCCGCCATTCGCCGTGAGGCGCCGCCACATCGTCGCCGCCGGAGAGGATAATTCCGTGCAAACCCGCAAGCATTGCCTCCAGCGCTCCTTCAGCCTCCATCAAGGGAATAATCAGCGGTGAACCGCCGCAGCGCAGAACGGCTTCGGGGTAATCGCGGTTCAGCGTCAGGATCTCCCGCTTACGCGAAAAGGAGCGGCGCGGATCGGGCGGCTTCATTTCGCAGGATATTCCGATGACGGGCATGGCCATGGGCGGCTCAAGGGTTCAGCGCGTGATCACCAGTTCCAGCAATCCAATGAAAAATAAATAGACCGCGAAAGTCCATAAGCGGCGCTTGACAATGAGCTTCAGCAAAAGGTTGATGGCGATGAAACTGGTTAGAAAAGATATCAATGTCCCCGCGATCACCGGCCCGGTTTCCAGCGTGGATACCTGGGCAATGGCCTCATGCTCAAATAATCCGGCGCCGATGATGGCGGGGATGGACAGCAAGAAGGAAAATCGCGCAGCCGTCTGCCGATTAAGCCCGCTGAACAGCCCGGCGGATATGGTGGCGCCGGAGCGGGAAATGCCGGGAATAATGGAAATGCCTTGAGCCACTCCGACAATCAGCGCCTGGTGGACTCTGATCTTTTGGTTTGGCTCCAAATCACTTTTGACTTTGACTCGATCCGATAAGATGAGGATCAATCCTGTAATCCAAAGCATGTAGGCGTCAATCTGCGGCATGCCAAAAAGAGCTTCGAATTGATCCTTGAACGCGAATCCTATGATGGCCGTGGGAAGACAGGCCAAAATCATCATCACCAGCCAACGCCGCCCATCGAAATCATCCGCGAGCATGGGAGCTTTTTGCGCGGGAAGCAGGGACATTAGAATCCGGCCGATGTCGCGCCGAAAGAATATCAAGATCGCCAGCAGAGATCCCAGGTGCAGAATGAGCTCGAATCCCACGTTGCTGCGCTTTATGCCAAGCAAATATTCAGCCAAAACCAGATGGCCGGAACTGGAGACCGGCAGAAATTCGGTCAGCCCCTGCACCAAACCCAATAGACCCGCAGAGAAATAATTCATTAATTCCTTTTTCTATTCATGCCGTATTGATCATCCCAAAAACGGCGAGCATCCTCCCGGTACCACTTCCGTCCCGCCGATAGCTGAAGAGCAGGTCGGGATGACAGCGGGTGCACAGTTCATCCGCCAAGATATTCCCGCTTTCGACTCCCGCCTCCTCGAGCTGCCGGCGATTGGCCCGGCGCAAATCCACAAAAGACTCACCGTTCTCATTATGCGCCAGTTCTGACGCTTCAAAGAGCTGAGCCACTTCCGGGCCTACCTGATAACAGGATCCGCAGATCGCCGGCCCCATTAAGGCACTTATGGCGCGCGGGTCGCAGCCGAAGTTGTCTCTCATCACTCGAACGCCCTGCGCGACTATCCCCGCCGCGCTGCCGCGCCAGCCGGCGTGCAGAAGGGCTATCGCCAGTGGATCTTCGCACCATAGGTAAATCGGCAGGCAGTCCGCCACCGCCACCGTCAAGAATAGTTCGGGTTGGTTTGTGACCAGGCCGTCCGCCCCGGCAGCATATTTCGGCTCCCAGATTTCGGCCACTTGAGAGCCGTGCACCTGCTGCGCCCAAGCCAATCGTTCAGGCGACAATCCCAAATGTTCCAACAAATCCGACCTGAACCGCTGCTTATCCTCATTTGGACTGAGGTCATAGAATGATCTTAAAGAGAACGCCGCGAAATAGCCGGACGGCAACAGGCCGCTGTAGCGGATATGAGTCGGCGTAAAAGCGCTAAATTTCGGAAGTCTCACGTTCCGCGGCGTCCAGAACTTCGTTCATGCTGCCGGTGCGGTAGCCCTCCAAATCCAAGGCGACATAGGCATAGCCCACTTCTTTAATAGCGAGAACGATCCTTTTTCGCAATTCAGGATCGCCAAGCCTGCCGATCTCATCCGGGCCGATTTCGATTCTCGCCAGGTTTTCGTGGTGCCGCACGCGCACGACCCGAAATCCCAATTGATAAAGCGCCGTTTCGGCGAGGTCAATCTTGACCAGAGCTTCGGGCGTAATCGCTGTGCCGTATGGAAAGCGCGATGAAAGGCAGGCGAAGGCGGGTTGATCCCAGGTCGGCAACCCGAGCGCCTTGGATCTTTCGCGGATGTCCGCTTTGGCAAAACCGCACTCGCGCAGGGGGCTCAGAATCCGAAGTTCTCGAAGCGCCCGCTGGCCGGGCCGATGATCGTGCAAATCATCCACGTTGGATCCATCCGCCAAATGCTTGATTCCCTCCCGCAACGCAACTTCCGCAACCTTATGGAAAAGCTCTTTCTTGCAGAAATAGCACCGGTCGGGCGGATTCGTTTTGAATTCCGGGATGTCCGTCTCTTCGGATTCCACAAATATCTGCCGCGCGCCGATCTGCGCCGCCACCCCCAGGGACTTCAGCCTCTCGCGCTCTGGATAGGTGGTTGAAGTCGCAGTTACGGCCAGCGCCTGGGCGCCCAGCTCCTCCACCGCCACCTTCAAGAGATAGGTTGAATCCACTCCCCCGGAAAAGGCGACTGCCAGCGAGCCGAGCCGCTGCAAATAGGCTCGCAACTGCTGCTCTTTTTCCTGCGCGGTCATGATTTGTGAAACCCGTCCAGTTGGACGGTCCCTAATTCTCTCGGCTTGCCGTCCTCGTATTTCAATATGTAAATGGCATGATTCATTCGCTCTTCCGGCCGAAAAATCATCAATTGCTGAACGCCCTCAAAGCGTTGGTTTTCGCTCAGACGTTGGACGATGCGGCGGCAGCTTAGTTTTCCCTCATCCCGGAATCCTTGAGCCAGCAGATTAAACGTGTCCCACCCCAGTGCATTCCAGCGATTGGGAAACGCTCCCGTTCTGGAACGATAGATGCGATCGAAATCCGAATCAGGCTGCCAGCCGTCCAAATCCGGCAATGCCGAAGGGAATATCATCCCATCAAAGTAGCGTCGCGTGGCCTCCTGTCCCAGGAAATCCAGGCAGGCGCTGGAGCCTATCAATACTCCGTGAAAACCGAGCAGAGCGAGTTGCGGGCCCAGCAGAGCCATCTCCTCGCCCTGAACAGGGAGATAGAGCGCTTCCAGGGCGCTCAGCGGCATGGCCATAAAACTGGAATCCGTATAGAACGAGCCCTTGGCGTCGAAGGCCTCACTCAGGGTTGTATCGGTGGCGGCGGAGTCGGGCGGGTTCAGCATAGATGGATTGAGCGGTTGAACCAAGGCCGCCAGGAGACGGCGGAAATCGGTCGTCTCCTGGTGATACCATTGCAAACCTGCCAACACGCCGCCGGCATTCTCAAAATAGCTGCAAAACCCATCAACTCGAGCCATCCCCTCGGCGCTGGCGGGAGCCAGCAAGGCGGCTCGCTTGAGGCCCAATTCCCGAGCCAAATATTCCGCCGCCGCGGCGCCTTCGGTGGAATAGTCGGGCTGCATTTGATAGACATTCTCTCCGATCCCCGTGATATCCGACTGCCGCACGGCTGGAAGCAGCAGGGCTGTCCCCCGCTCTGCCGCCACCGCGGCGACGCCAGAGCTGGCCTCGTCGCTCAATTCGCCGATCAGCGCCAGAGCGCCCTCCTCGGCGATCAGCGAATGAGCCGCCCGGATCGCCTCCACGGCGCTGCCGCGGCTGTCACGCGCGGTTATCTCGATTTCCAGCCGCATGCGCCGGCGCGCTTCCGCGCAGGCCTCTTCGATGCCGGAAAGAATGGACAAGCCTACTTCGCTCTGCCGCCCCGAGAGCGGCAAGATCACGCCGATCCGATAGGGCAGGCGATATCCCTGTTCGACGGACAATAATTCGGCGCGGATTTCAGGCTGTTTCACCCAAGCCATCAGGCGCTGCCGCTCATCGCCGCGCAGATACAATTCGAAAATCCGCTCCAGCTTCGTGCGGGCCAGGAGATTCAGTTCATCATCCTGCGCTGACTGCGCTGACTGCGCCAGATTTACCGCCGCGCCATAGCGGTCTTCCTTAAGAAAATTAATCTGCGCGCGCAAATAGCTGGCATACGCGGCGTAGCGGCCATGCGGGTAGCGGAGCAGCAGTTGATCGGCCGCTTCTTCCGCCTCGGGTAGATGATTGAGATGCAGATGGCTGCGGCCCAGAAGGAGCCAGGCGCAGCTCTCATAAGCGGATGCTTGATCCCGCACGATTCGCTGGAGCAGCACGAGGGCGGCGCCGTAATCGCCTTCGGAGTACTTTTCGACCGCCTGGAGCCAGCGCTCATCCTCCGAGTCCGCCGAAGACTGCGCCGATGCGGCCGTCGGAGGGATGGGACTCAGGAAGATGAGGAAAAGGACTGGAAGTGAGAAACGCGCCTTCATTCCACGGTAACGCTTTTCGCCAAATTGCGCGGTTGATCCACGTTGCAGCCGCGCAACACGGCGATATAATAGGCCAGCAACTGCAGGGGGATGACGGATAGAATGGGCATCATGAAATTCATCGTGCGCGGAATTTCGATGGTATGATCCGCGCGAGATTCCATGTCGGCGTCGCCCTCGGTGCAGACGGCGATCACGATGCCCCGGCGGGCCTTGACCTCTTCGATATTAGAAAATACTTTTTCGTAGCTTGCATCTTGAGTGGCGATGAACACCACCGGCATATTCTTGTCAATCAGGGCGATCGGGCCGTGCTTCATTTCGGCGGCGGGATACCCTTCGGCGTGGATGTAGCTGATCTCCTTCAGCTTCAGCGCGCCCTCCAGGGCGATGGGGAAATTGTAGCCTCGTCCCAGATAGAGGAAGTTGCGATGATCCTTAAATTGCTCGGCCAGCGTTTTGATATGTTCAGTCTTATCCAGGATTTGAGCCACCAGGCCGGGCAGCCTTTTCAATTCGCGCACCATCCAACGTCCCTGGGCGGCGGATAAGCTCTTCTTTCTTCCCAGCAGTATCGCCAGGAGAGCCAGGACCGTCACCTGCGAAGTGAAAGCTTTTGTCGAGGCTACGCCGATTTCGGGTCCGGCGTGAAGATAAATGCCGGCGTCCGTCTCGCGAGCGATGCTGGAACCCACGACATTGCAGATCCCCAGTGCGATGGCGCCCCTCTTCTTGGCTTCGCGCATGGCCGCCAGGGTGTCCGCAGTTTCTCCCGACTGACTGATGGCAATGACAAAGGTGTCCTTTTCGATGATGGGGTCGCGATAACGGAACTCTGAGGCGTACTCGACCTCGACCGGAATGCGAGCGAATTCCTCCAGCATGTATTCGCCAATCAGCGCCGAATGCCAGGAGGTTCCACAGGCCAGCATGATAATGCGCTTGGCGTTGGTTAATTGGTCAACATACTGTCGAATGCCGCCCAGTTTGGTGGTGCCCTCATCTTCCAGCAGCCGCCCGCGCATGGAATCCTCGAGCGTTCTGGGCTGCTCCATGATCTCTTTCAGCATGAAGTGGTCGTAGCCGCCCTTCTCAATCTGCTCCAGATCCAGCGTAACCTCTTCAATCTCCTTCATCACCTCGCGGTTGGCGAGCGTCCGGTGCTGCACATTATCCCGGGTGATGAGGGCGACTTCGCCGTCATCCAAGTAAATGGCGCTGCGGGTATATTCCACCATGGCCGCCAAATCCGACGCCACAAAATTCTCGTCCTCGCCGACGCCGACGATCAGCGGGCTGCCCAGGCGCGCCGCCACGATGCAATCCGGTTCGCGGTCGCAAATGACCGCTATTCCATACGTCCCCTTGACCTGGGCCAGCGCGATCTGCACGGCCTGCATGAGATCGCCCCGATAGGCGTCGGCGATCAGATGAGCCAGCGTTTCTGTGTCGGTTTCTGTTCGAAATTTATGACCACGGGATTGCAGACGCTGGCGCAGGGCGGCGTAATTCTCGATGATGCCGTTGTGAATGAGCGCGATGTGGCCTTCCGTATCAATGTGGGGGTGAGCATTCACCTGCGATGGAACTCCATGCGTGGCCCAGCGCGTATGGCCGATGCCCAGCGTGCCGGTCGGCAGCTGGCCATTGAGCGACTTCTCCAGTTCGGCGATCTTCCCAACCTGCTTATGGATGCTGATCTTCCCGTGGTTCAGTATGGCCAGTCCGGCTGAATCATAGCCGCGGTATTCCATGCGCTTCAGCCCCGCCAGCAGGATGGGCGCGGCTTCGCGCTTGCCGATATAGCCGATAATTCCGCACATGATGATGTCCCCTCACTCCCATTCCACCGTCGCCGGCGGTTTGGATGATATATCGTAAACCACCCGGTTGATGCCCTTCACCTCGTTGATAATTCGATTGGCGACCCTGGAGAGCAGTTCCCAGGGAAAGCGCGAGAAATCCGCTGTCATCCAGTCATGCGAATCCACCGCACGCAACGCCGCGACCTGCTCATAGGTGCGCTCGTCGCCCATGACGCCCACCGATTTGACCGGCAGCAACACGACCAGGGCCTGAGACGTCTTGTCATACCAACGGGCTTGCCGAAGCTCTTCAATGAAGATGGCATCCGCCCGGCGAACCAAATCGAGGCGCTCTCGCGTGATGTCCCCCAGAATGCGCACCGCCAGGCCCGGCCCCGGGAAAGGATGCCGCCCGACCAATTCCTCCGCCAAACCCAATTCGCGCCCCACCGCTCGAACCTCATCTTTAAAGAGCATCTTCAAGGGCTCGATCAGCGTGAGATTCATCTTCGCGGGCAGGCCGCCGACATTGTGATGACTCTTGATCGTCGCCGAGGGTCCCCCCCACGCCGACCGGCTCTCAATTAAGTCCGGATACAGCGTCCCCTGCGCCAGAAAATCCACACGCCCGATCTCTTGAGCCTCTTCTTCGAATACGGAGATAAACTCCCGGCCAATAATCTTGCGCTTCTCCTCGGGATCTTCCACGCTCGCCAACGCCTTCAGGAAGCGTTCCTGAGCATCGGCAACACGTAGATCCACCTTGAACTGATCGCGGAAAAGATGCTCGACCTGCTCCCGTTCGTTCAAGCGCAGCAGGCCGTTATCCACTAATACGCAATGCAGGTTGTCTCCGATGGCCTGACGCAGCAGCAACGCCGTCACTGAAGAGTCCACTCCGCCGGAGAGGGCGCAGAGGACCTGGCCCTGGCCCACCTGGGCGCGGATTTCCTGCAGGCTGTCCGCGATGAAGCTCTGGGCGCTCCATTGTCCCCGGCAATGGCAGATGCGCCGGACGAAGTTGTCCAAGATTTCGCGGCCGTGTTCGGTATGCGATACTTCCGGATGAAACTGAACCCCGTATTGCCGCTTTTGGGTGTGCTCGATGGCCGCAAACGGAGAATGGTCCGAAACTCCCACGGAATGAAAACCCGATGGCAGTTCCATAAGCCTGTCTCCGTGGCTCATCCAGACTGTCTGCTTGGCCGCCAGTCCCGCGAAAAGCGCAGTTGGCGAGGTCACATTCAGCTCGGAACGTCCGAACTCTCGCTCCAGCACCCGGTGAACGGTTCCATTCTGCAGGTGAGCCATGAGCTGAAGCCCATAGCAAATACCCAGGATCGGGATGCCCAGATCGAAAATCGCAGGATCCGGTTGAGGCGCCCCAGGCTCATAGACGGAAGCCGGCCCACCCGAAAAGATCAACCCTTTGGGCGCGCGCTGTTGAATTCGAGCGGTGGGCGCGTCCGGCGGCCAGATCTCGCTGAACACCCCCAATTCCCGCACCCGCCGGGCGATGAGCTGTGTCGTCTGCGATCCGAAATCGAGGATGATGATGCTTTCGGCAGCGTCCATTTATAAAAGTCCGGGGATTTGCGATTCCAGTTTTTCCAGCGTAGGGTAATGGGTCAGATCGTAATGAATCGGCGTGATCGAAATGTATCCGGCCTTCACCGCGCGCTCGTCAATGTTGGCGTCCTCTTCCTCGGCGGTCCTTTCTCCGTCCATCCAGAAATAGACCCGGCCCTTGGGATCAAAACGGCGGTGGAAGATCTCGACGTAATTCGCCCGCCCCTGCCGTGTGATTTTGACTCCCTTAATTTCGGCTTCCGGAAGGGCGGGAACGTTGACATTGGCAAAGACGCCCCGGGGCAGGTCAAGATTAAGATACGTCGGCGCGAATTTGGCGGCGAAATGCGCGGCGGCGCTGAAATCGCGATAGGTGTAGGAGGTCAGCGATATGGCAAAGGATGGAATGTCGTTGATTCGCCCCTCCGTCGCTGCCGATACCGTGCCCGAATAGATAGTATTGATGCCCGTGTTCGAACCCTGATTGATCCCAGAGATCACGAGATCGGGCTTCGTATCCAGCAGGGCGCAGATGGCAATCTTGACGCAGTCCGCCGGAGTGCCGCTGACCGCCCAGCCGAAAAACTCGCCGTCCTTTTCGTACTCATTCACCCGCAGAGGATCTGTAAGCGTGATCGCGTGTCCCACCGCCGACTGTTCCCGGTCTGGCGCCACGATGGTCACCTGGGCGATCTTCTTTATTTCCGCCGCCAGAGCCGCCAGGCCGGGCGCGTGAATGCCATCATCGTTACAGAGTAGAACGCGCATAGCTAAGATTTTTTCTCATCGCTGAGATGCTTTAACAACAAAGCGACAGTCTCCTTCAATTTGGAGCGATCCACGATCATGTCCAGAAATCCATGCTGCAGCAGAAATTCGGCGCGCTGAAAGCCGGGCGGCAAATCCTGGCCGATGGTCTGTTTGATGACACGCGGCCCGGCAAAACCGATGAGCGCCCCGGGTTCGGCGACAATCACATCGCCCAGCATGGAAAAACTGGCCGTCGTCCCGCCGGTGGTGGGGTGCGTCAAGATGGATAAGAAGGGCAGTTTCTCTTGCGAGAATTCCGCCAGAGCGCAGGCGGTCTTGGCCATCTGCATCAGGCTGAACATCCCTTCCTGCATGCGCATGCCGCCGGAGGCGCTGACGATGATGAGCGGATACCGCCCTTCGCGCGCCCGTTCGATGGCTCTATGGATTTTCTCGCCCACGACGGAACCGACGCTCCCGCCCAAGAATTCAAAATCCATGACGCAGAAGACGACCTTGCGCTCGAAGATCGTCCCGACGCCGGTGCGCACGGCCTCGTTGATTCCGGTATTTTTTAGGGCAGCCTGGAGCCGGTCAGTGTAGCGCTTGCTGTCCTTGAATTTCAGCGGATCCACCGAGATCAGGTCTTGACCAAATTCGCGGAAGGACCCCTCATCCAGCAGCATCTCGATATAATCCCGGCTCCCTACGCGGAAATGAAAGCGGCATTTCTGGCAGACGAAGCGGTTTTTTTGCAGCTCCTTGCGGAAAATGATTTCGCTGCAGTTCTCGCATTTCAGCCAGAGACCGTCCGGGAGATCGGGTTTTTCCTTGGGCGTTAGACCCTTCTTGCTCTTTTGGAACCAGGCCATAGACTATAGTTTTTTCACCAGGATGAGCGCGTCTTCGCCGTCGGGATAGTAATTTCGGCGCGCCGAAAGCGGGGCAAATCCCAGGCCGAAATAGAGCTTCTGCGCCGCATAATTGCCGGCGCGAACCTCCAGAAAGATTCGGGTGATGCCCCTTTTAACGGTCGTGGAAAGGAAGCGTTCCAGCAACGCTCGGGCAATTCCCTGCCCGCGATACACCTGCGGCACAGCCAGATTCAAGATGTGCGCTTCATCAAAAATAGTCTGAATGATCAGATAACCTGCGATGCGGCCTTCTATCACCGCCGCCTCGCCCTCGACCGTGGCCAGTTCCAGGCAATCCCGCAGGCTGTTCTCGCTCCAGGGATAGCGGAAAATCTCGAGCTCGAGATAGGCCACCTCCGGCGCGTCGCGTGGCGTCAAACGGCGGAAGGCTACTCCAGACTTAGGATCCAGGGGCGGCCGCCTTAAGCCCGTGGTTCGGCCCGAGTCATACACTGGTAGGTAATCTCCGCAACCTGTCGCATCTCACGCACGTCGTGCACGCGAAGGATGGCCGCACCGTTCATTGTGGCAACCGCCGCCGCCGCCGCGGTTCCGAAGAGGCGTTCCCCGGGCGGCACTTCCAGCACGCTGCCGATAAAGCTCTTGCGCGACGGCCCCACCAGGATGGGCGCCAAATCCGCGAACTCCCGCAGCCGCCTCAAAATCTCGTAGTTGTCGCCCAGCCTTTTCCCGAATCCCAGCCCCGGGTCAATAATGATATGGTCGGCCTCCAGGCCGCGCGCCTGGGCAAAGATGATTCGCTCTTCGAGAAAATCGTGGATCTCGCGCACGACGTTCTTGTAGTGCGGTTGATCTTGCATCGTGCGCGGGTCGCCCCGCATGTGCATCAGGATCACCGGCGCATGAAATTTCAGCGCCATATTGATCATCTCCGGATCGGCTCGCAGAGCCGAAATGTCGTTGATGATCTTCGCCCCGGCCAGCAGGGCCCGCCGCGCCACCTCCGCCTTGGTAGTATCAATAGAAATAGGGATATTCACCTTGGGCGCCAGCCTTTGAATCACGGGCAGCACCCGCGACGCCTCTTCATCCAGCGAAACAGGCTGCGCCCCCGGCCGCGAAGATTCCCCGCCTACATCAATAAAATCCGCGCCTTGATCCGCCATCTCGACGCCATGCTCGACGGCTTGCTCCATCGAAAGGAATCGCCCGCCGTCGGCAAAGGAATCGGGCGTGACGTTCAAGATACCCATGATATAAGGGCGCCCATTACATGGATAGAGCTTTTTCCCGATTCGAAACGCAGCCGCCGGCCGCGCAGCTTTCTCTTGAATAGTCTCACTCATGACTTCCGTCCTCCAGTTTAGCCGCCGTATCGCGCGCCTTGACGGCGAACGCATCTGCATCAGAAGTGCGCAAGTCCCAGCGCTTCTGGAAATAGAATTTGGCGCGGGCGAGGTCGCCCTTAGACTGGTAGATCAGTCCCAAGTAATAATAGCAGTCCACGGGGCCGTGCAGCCCCTGGACGGCTTCGAATCGTTCGATGGCCTGATCATACTGTTTGGTTCGGTAGTCCACCACGCCCAGGTTAAAAAGCGCGATGGCATTAAGCGGATCGTTTGTCAAAATGGTCTCATAAATCGCCCGCGCCGCTTCGGGACGCCCCAGTTGAATCTCGACCGCCCCGAGCTTGAGCGTTAGATCAATCGAGCCGGGGTCAAGATTTAATCCCTCATTTAGCCGCCTTTTCGCCGCCTCAGGAAATCCTCGATCGGCCAGCCGATCCGCCAGCGCCAGGCGAGCGCTCTCGTAAGCGGGATCCAGCCTGAGCGCCTCTTCCAGCAATTTTTCGGGTGAGTTCAATCTCAAATCCTTCAAACGCTCCGGGTGAATTCTCGCCAATCCTGCCGCCGCCCGAGCCGACGTGGGATTTCTCGCGAGCACAATTTTCAACGCCGCTTCCGCAGTCTCCCAATCGAAGATTCTTAGATAATATTCGCCCAGGCCCAGCATGGCTTCAAATGATCCCGTGTCCGCCTGTGCCGCCTGGAGGTAGGCGGCCAGAGCCAGTTCTCTTTCGCCTTTGGCCTCATGCGCGCGGCCCCGATATAGGCCGGCGGGCCAGAATGCCGAATCGCTGCGCCGGACCGCATCGAAGGCGATTAGCGCTGAATCCATCCGGCCTTCGCCAAATGCCTGCCTGCCGCGATAGTAGTCTTCCAGCGTCTCCAGGGACACATTTCGATAAAAAGCCGGAGTTATGGCAGGTTTCTTGCCAAGCTCCGTAAGAATCCAATTGTGCATCTGAGCCGATAGTTCCACCAGAGCGTGCTCGGTGGCGGCAAACGTGCGCTCTGCTCCGCTTCGACCGGAAATCGAGTACTGCAGGGCTTTTCCCCCCGGAGGCGAATTGCAACGGATCTGAAAAACGTGGTAGCCGGCTTTTTCCAACACCTCGGCTGACGGGGCGGGATAATCCTTCGCGCCTTCCCAAGAATTGACGACGGCGCCCTTCAATGCCCTTCTCAATCGGCGAGCCGTCAGATCCGCCACCCCTTGGCAGGCCCATTCCTGGCCGCCGACAGTCTCACCCGCGACGACCGCCAAACGCAGCGGCGGTCTTTTGGGCGGCGACTGAATCCAGGCGATAAAATAGATCAGTAGGAATAGCAGCGGAATGCGCCAGAGCCAGCGTCGAAAACTCGGTAGTTTAAGCGTCTCGCCGCTCCGATAGACGTAGATCCAGACCGCCAAAAAGGCGATGACAGCCACCAGGAGCATCGCAAAGCCCCCGGGCACGTCACCGCTCAGAAATCGCCAGAGGTCAAGCATCGGGATTCCCCATTAAAACAAAAGCGGCGACCCAAGATCGCTCACTGGAAAGCCGCAGCAAATCCTTCCCCATCAGAATTCTTTCGCTGAAAAATTTATCCAAAGGTGCTCTTTTCACCCATCAGCATCAGCGCCTCCAGACGCGTGGCTTCGCGCCGCATGGCGCCGCGCATGCTGGAAGTCACCGTCCAGGCTCCCGCTTTTTTCACTCCGCGCATGGTCGTGCAGAGATGCTGCGCCTTGATCACGACGAAGACGCCCAGCGGCTGCAGGACGCGCGTCAGCATTTCGGCGATGTCGGTGGTCATCCGCTCCTGAAGCTGAGGCCGCCGCGCCATCAATTCCACGACGCGCGCCAGCGACGAGAAGCCGGTGATGCGATTCTTATTGGGGATGTAGGCAATCGAAACCGTGCCCCAGAAGGGCAGCAAGTGGTGTTCGCACATGGAATAAAAAGGAATGTCGCGCATCAGGATCATCTCATCCTGATTTTCGGTCGTAAAGAGGGCGATCTCCGGTTCGACTTCGACGCCCACGCCGGAAAAGATCTCCTCGAACATCTCGGCCACCCGCTGCGGGGTCTGCTGCAATCCCTCGCGCTCGGGATTTTCGCCGATAGCCAAGATCAGCTCCCGGACGGCCGCCATCACGCGATTCTGATCAACTTTCATGGCCTCTGCGGACGATTTGGGGAATTGGTTTCGGCCGGCTTTTGCGTTTTCCCTGGCGGGGCCGGGCGCAGCGTAAAGGTCAGCGCCAGGGTCCTGCCGCCGCGAACGGTAATCCATTGCACCGGCTCGCCCACTATGACATAACCTTCCTTCCGAACGCTGACGACATGTTCGCCCTCCGCCACCTCCTCAATGGTCGTGTTGGTGAAATGCTCCAAGGGCACGGTATCGAGGACAATCTGCGCATCCGGCACGTTGGCCGATACCGAAATGCTTCCGGTCTTGGCCGCGAGAACGAAAAAGAAAATGGCCGCTAAGATAGCAACCACCACCGCGCCTGCCGCCAAGTACAATCTTAAACGCTTGCGAACGTCGAGGGGATCGGCCAGGGCTTCCTCAAACAGGGCCTCGCCTTTCTGAATTTCGATCTCCGGCACCCAATCCGATTCGCCATCCTCGCGCACAATCTCGCGATAGCCGGGCCGCTGAGCATAATAGCGGCGGATCTCTTCCTGATAGATCTGCCGCCGCCGTTCGGCATGGACGCCGGCCTTTCCGTCCTGCGCACGCTCTTCGGCCTGCCGCGTTCGCTCGCGCTCGCGCTGCTCGATTTCGGCGCGAATGGCTCGGCGCAATTCCTCGTCGCTCTGGGGCTCAAATTCCTCTGGCATAAAGCAATAAAGACTGAGGCATCAGGGTTCTCAAGCCGAAGCCGGCGAGGGTTCTTCGCCGCCGCTGGGCTCCAGATTCTCGCGTGCGGCCGCCGCGGCAGGTTCCGGCTTTTGGGTCGTCTGAGGCTGATCGTTCAGGCGCGATCGCGCGGGCTGAAGCGGTAATCCGGCGATCACGCGATCAATCTCCTCGCCATCGAGAATCTCATGCTCGAGCAGGGCCTCGGCCAGCCGGTGCAGTTTATCGGCCTTTTCGGACAGGATTATTCCGGCGCGTTCGGCAGCGGCGGTGACGATGCGGCGCACCTCCCTGTCAATCTCCACGGCGGTCTGCTCGCTGTAATCCCGGTGCTTGGCGATTTCCCGCCCTAGAAAAATCTCTTCCTCCTTTTTCCCGAAGGTGAGCGGCCCGAGGACTTCCGACATGCCCCACTCGCAGACCATCTTGCGGGCGATCTCGGTGGCGCGTTCGATGTCATTGCCCGCGCCTGTCGTCAACTGATTGAAGATCAACAGTTCGGCTGCGCGGCCTCCGAGCAGATGGGTCAGGACTGCCTCGAGATAATCCTTGGAGTAATTGTGTTTTTCATCTATAGGCAGATAATGGGTCAGGCCCAGCGCCCGCCCCCGCGGAATGATGGTCACCTTGTGAACCGGATCAGCGCCCGGGACGAATTTGGAGACCAGCACATGCCCGGCTTCGTGGTAGGCCGTTGTTTTCTTCTCCTCTTCGCTGATCAACATGCTTTTGCGCTCGACCCCCATCATCACCTTGTCTTTGGCGGCCTCCATGTCATGCATAGCGACGCGGTCGGCATTGTGCTTGGCGGCGATCAGAGCCGCCTCGTTCACCAGATTCGCCAGATCGGCGCCCGCCAGGCCGGGAGTGCCCTTGGCCAGAATCTTGAGATCCACGTCTTCCGAAAGAGGTATCTTCCTCGTGTGAACTTTTAGAATCCCTTCTCGCCCGCGAACGTCCGGTCGATCCACGACAATCTGCCGGTCAAAGCGGCCGGGCCGCAAGAGGGCCGGATCCAGCACGTCCGGGCGATTGGTGGCCGCGATGAGAATCACGCCTTCATTGGAATCGAAGCCGTCCATTTCGACCAGAAGCTGGTTCAGCGTCTGTTCGCGCTCGTCATGCCCGCCTCCCAGGCCGGCGCCGCGATGCCGCCCCACGGCGTCAATTTCATCAATGAAGATGATGCAGGGGGCGCTTTTCTTCCCCTGCTCAAAGAGATCGCGCACGCGCGAAGCCCCCACGCCCACGAACATTTCGACGAAGTCCGCTCCGGACATCGAAAAGAAGGGCACTTCGGCTTCGCCCGCGACCGCTCTGGCCAGCAAAGTTTTGCCCGTCCCCGGAGGTCCCAGCAACAACGCCCCGCGAGGAATCCTGCCGCCCAACTTCTGAAACCGCTTGGGATCGCGCAGGAATTCAATAATCTCTTGCAGCTCCTCCTTCGCTTCATCCGCCCCGGCCACGTCCGCAAAGGTAAATTTAGGCCGATTTTCGGTCAGCAACTTCGCCCGGCTCTTGCCGAAGGAGAAAACTCCCCGAGCCCCGCCCCCCTGCAATCTCCGCATGAAGAAAATCCAAACCGCCAGCAGTATTAGCCAGGGAAAAATGGCGGTCAGAAAAACGCTCAGAATATTCGTGGCTTTATTCTGAGCATTGACGACTAAGGAGCGATCCTGAGACTGCAGTTTATAAGACCTTAATTCGTCAATATAGGATTTATCTGGGGCAAACGGCAGAATAGTGCGAAAGAGAGCGGCCTTCCCACTGTCGTTGGCGTACCTTCCGCGCACCTCGCGATCTTCGTAAATCACGCTGACCGAATCAATGCGCCCTTCCTGCAGCAGCTGATCATAACGCGTGTAGTCCAGCTCTTCGATCCGCTCTTTCCCGATATTAAAAGCCTGAGCGATGATGATGGAAGCCACGAAGATCAAGATCCAGAAGGAGACCGTCTTGGTGGCCTTCTTCCACTCGAACTTGTCGTCCGGGTTGGGCCGCCGCCCGTTGTTTTTTCGATTGTTCTTGTCTGCCATAATGTCAAGTCTCAAAGTGCGCTGCGTTTACGATGCAGCGGCGCGAGAGTCAACCGCCAACTCCTTTTGCCCGGCCGCAACACCCGGGCGTGCTCTGAAATTCGGTGTCCGATTACCCAGAGAATTTTCCCCCCGGCCTCCAAGACCCATGTCTGCCGCTTGTCCAGACTCGACACCTTCCTATCGGTTAGAAACCGGAAAAGCCTCTTCTCGCCGGGAGCTCCCAGCGGGTGAAACCGATCCCCCTCTTGCGCTCGACGCAGGAGGATGCGGTGGGAGCGATTTTGAAGGGTCAGATCTGCCACCAGCCCCGCCCCACTCTCATGCGCCCCAGTTTGAATCGGCTCCCAACATACCCGACAGCCAATCCCGTTTAAGCGCTGGTCTTTCCCCGGGACTAGTATATACTGATCGTCACTCTCGCCCAAAGCCCCGACAATTAGCGTGCGCCCGTGTTTGATTAAGCGTACGCCTTGAGGCAATTCCACTTGCGCGCCGGTCCGCTGCGCGTGTAAAAGGGCTTCGGCGCGATCCAAATCTGTAGCCTTTAATGCAACTTCTGTGCCTGCCGCTATGCTGATCGCTTTTAGCAGCGCATATTTTCGTATCATCTTATAATACGGTAAAATAGCATCAATATCAAGCACAATTTTGCCTTTTGGGAATAGTAGGTTTTCGTGCGAATTTTGACGCCAGGATGCCGCCCAGCAGCGTTCGACCTGATCGGAAATCACCTCATCGGCTTCCTCCGCCCAGCGTCCCAAGCGGATCAGGGCCCCTTCCACCTCCGGATTGACCCTCTGCTTTAGCATGGGCAGGATCTCATGCCGCAGGCGGTTGCGCGGGACCGAGAGATCCAAATTGGCAGGATCTTCTGCAAAAGGGACCTGGCGCAACTGACAATATTGCAGCAGGGCTGACCGCGGCACTCTCAAGAAGGGGCGCAGATATGGCCCCCTGCGCACCGGAATTCCGATTAGGCCCCGTGGGCCGGTGCCGACCAGCACCCGCATCAGAACTGTTTCGGCCTGATCGTCGGCATGATGCGCCGTCAGAATCCAGTGGCAGGAAAACTTTTGCGCCGCTTGATCAAGGAACTGATAGCGCGCCCGGCGCATTCTCTCTTCAGGGGAAGCTTTGAATTTATCCCCTCCAGTCAGTTCACCGCTGACGAGCCGAATCCTAAGCTTGCGGCAATAGTCCCATACGAGCTGGGCCCGCGATCGCGCTTCGGCGCTTTCCGGATGATGGACGAAATGCGCCGCGAATACCTTCAGCCCCAGCGACGTAGCGACGAACTTGCAGGCGCTCAGCAACGCCATGGAATCTGGGCCGCCAGAGACGGCGACCAGCAACCGCTTCTTCGTCCCGATATGGACTTGAAGAAAATCGGTCAGTTGCCGTTCGATATCGAAGTTCTGTTTTTTGGACGCCATGCGGTAGCGGAAAAAACCTGTCGCGAGATTTGTCTCGCGATTAACTTGCAAAAGTGGTAGATTCTGCGTATATTAAATGGTATCTATGAGGTAAAAATGAGATCAGGAGTTTCGACACCTGTGGCGATCATCGCCTTTATCGCCGTCTTAGGATTTGCGGAGGTTTCTATGGCCGCCCAACCCTCAACTATGAACCTCGAATGGTACGGGCACTCCTGCTTCCTTCTGACGCTGCAGAACGGCGCAAAGATCCTGATAGATCCGTATGATACGTCAACACTGCCGTATTCGCTTCCCCAGGGAAATGTGGATCTGACCTTCTCAACTCATGATCATTTCGATCACAACGCCGTCAATGCCGTCCCCGCCAAGACCATCCTGCGCGCCGACGGCCGGGAGTCCAAATTTTTCGGCACGATGAGCGGCTCCAAGATTCTGCCCGATGGGACAACCGAAGTGGATTTGCGCGGCGACAAGCTGATCTGCAAGACTGTCCCCTCTTTTCACGACGAGCGCAAGGGCAGCCAGCGGGGCGCCAACGGCATTATACGTTTCACGGTGGATGGCATCACGTTCGTGCATCTCGGCGATCTGGGCAACACCCTGACCGCCGAGCAGGTTAAAGCCCTCCAGCCGGTTGACATTCTGCTGATTCCCGTCGGCGGCTACTACACCATAGACGCCGCGCATGCCCAGAAGGTGGTTCAGGCCCTGAATCCTAAAATCGTTATTCCGATGCATTTCAAGACAGACGCGCTGAAGGAGGGCTTCCCCATCACCACTGCGGATGCTTTTCTGCAGGGCTATGCCAATGTGCGCCGCAAGGACGTTAGCTCAATTACTCTTGACGCATCCCAACTGCCATCAGACCTGACCGTCGAGGTTCTGAAATATCATGGCCAAGAATAGCCTTCGCAGCGCCGCCATCGGCCTGGCGCTGCTGAGCCTTCTTCCGCTGGAGCTCGGCGCTTCCGCAAAAATGGATGGCGGCGCTCTGACGCGATTGTGGGAAGATCGCCTCCTCCCCCAGGCCGCCGGCCTGGATCAGAGCCTTGAGCAGTTCCTTCTTGAAAACCGCGCTCTGCTCGGGCTAAAACCCAATCCTTCGATCAGCCTGGTGCAAGTTCAGACTCAGCCGACGGCCATTGGTCAGTGCTTCGTATTCGAACAGCGCGCCTACGGCCTTCCGATTTTCGAAGCGCAGCTTATCATCGTGGCATCCGATGACAAGATGCACTCGCTGTTCAGCAATCTCTCCACGTCTGATTTTGCGCCCCCCGCACCGGACCTCACCCAATCCGCCGCGCTGGCCGCCGCACAAGGCGCTGTCGGCGCCTTCAGCTTGCGCGCCCCGGAAGAGGTCTCCCTGGGGTACACTCCAGATGGGACGTTAATTTACCGAGCGCTGCTGCCGGCCCAGAATCCTCCTGCAGATTATGAAGTTTGGGTGAACGCCCAATCCGGCCAAATTCTGCACGAGGTGGATCGGCGAATTTTCGTCAACGGAATCGGCCAGGTGTTCGATCCGGATCCCAAGACCGCTCTCGAATGTGATACCCTGCACGACTGGGATGACTCCAATGCCGCCATTCCCTTTGCCGCTTATGCCGTGGACACCTTATTCGAGCTTGATCCCGACACTGGCGGATATTATTACCTCGTCGGTCCATATGTTAGGACCTATCAACCCGGGCTTCGCGCCCGCGAGT